>WUUC01103396.1_pt1 | contig 64142 bp, 53 predicted proteins | sample 6278441 | NCBI WGS metagenome assembly WUUC01 (sample SAMN13675441, study PRJNA597444) | soil metagenome | isolation source: soil | place: USA: Washington | collected 2017-10
CTGAAAAAATGTGGATAAATAGCTCTAACCGGTTGCAAAAATAAGCCACGAACTTAACAAAAGGCCAACACTGTTAAAAAAATTTTAAGCCGCTACCAGCCTGCATTTCAGGCTATTTATAATGAATTTTTATAATTGCAGAATTTCATTTGTCATAAATCCGTCAATCGCTTTAACAACTTCCTAAATGTGAAAGGGAAAGTTGGTAGTGATTCTTTTTTCTTCACATTTGCAACTCAAACAACTGAGGTACCGAAAAAATAATGAATCAGGCAGGAGGGGAAACCGTAAGTTGAGGCAAGCAATTTTGATACATCTTGAATCATGTTCCAACGTTTACAACAAAAATGGAAGGTTAGTAGTCTGCAGGTATTGCTCATTCTCTGCACTTTTGCTATTGGCGGAAGCCTGACCGGTTTTGCCGGTAAAAAACTAATGAATCTCGTTTCTATTGAACAACGAGGGTTCTGGCTGCTGGTATATATATTAATAGTCACCATTCTTTGGCCATTTTCCGTGTTGCTGGTCAGCGTTTTTTTCGGTCAATACAAGTTTTTTACAAATTATCTCAGGAAAATGGGAAAGCGGATGGGGATAGTAGGAAGGGGGGGCGCAGGCCAGGATGGGGCGCAAACGGCCAGATTGGCGGTCTTTGCATCGGGTGCCGGATCGAATGCGCAAAAAATCATTGATCGTTTTCGTCATTCCGCGACTATAAAGGTGTCGCTTATTATTTGTAACAAACCCGGCGCAGGTGTTCTGGACATTGCAAAGTCAGAAAACATCCCCTTTATTATTATAGAAAAAGAAAAATTCTTCCGGGACAATGGATATGCTGACGAGTTGAGAGAAGCGGCCATTGATTTAATTGTGCTGGCAGGTTTTTTATGGAAGATCCCTTCGACGCTGATTGATGCATACCCGGGCAGGATCGTTAATATTCACCCGGCACTTTTGCCAAATTACGGCGGTAAAGGTATGTATGGCCATCATGTACACGAAGCCGTAATTGCCGGCGGCGAAAAAGAAAGCGGAATCACGATACATTACGTTGACGGGCATTATGATAATGGCGATATTATTTTCCAGGCCCGCTGCGCCGTAATGGAAAATGATACACCGGTAACGCTAGCCAGCCGCATCCACCAACTGGAGCATGAGCACTATTCACGGATCATTGAAGAATTGATAAATAAATCATTCATCCGAAAACAACGATAGCGCACACATCATCCTTTAAATGAAATTACTCCCCGGCAGAACAGATGTTTTATCGCATCGCTTCAATTTTAATTTAGTATTTTCCTGTTTCATAAACTATCTAATTATGAGAGCAGCCATACTCTTTCTTTTTTTATTTTGTTTTTTTGTACAGGTATCGTTTTCGCAGGTATTAAAAGAAGTAAATCCCGAACTCGCTGGTATGTCCGCGGAACGGTTGATGAGAATCGATAAGGTGTTACAGGAATATGCGGATAAAAAATGGATAGCTGGTGGCAGCGCTATTATTGCCCGTGATGGTAAAATCGTGTATTATAAAGCAATCGGGTACGATGATATTGATAGCAAAACTAAGTTGAAACGGGATGCCATCTTTCGCATTGCATCACAAACCAAGGCCATCACCAGCGTCGCCGTAATGATGCTGTACGAAGAAGGAAAGTTTTTATTGAACGATCCTGTTTCAAACTATATTCCTGAATACCGGAAGCAGCAGGTGCTTGATAAATTTAACCATGCCGACAGTACGTACACCACCGTTGCCGCCAACAGGGAAATAACCATCCACGATCTGCTCACACACACTTCGGGCATTGGATATGCACAGATAGGAAGCAAAGAAGCGACGGCTATCTATGCAAAAAATGGAATTGTCGGCGGCATCGGAGTGGGCAATATTATTTTAGGTGACAAAATGCGCAAGCTGGGTTCGCTTCCTTTGCTCCATCAACCTGGAGATCAGTGGACCTATGGATTGAATACGGATTTGCTGGGTTACCTGGTAGAAGTGGTAAGCGGGATGAGCCTGGATGAATTTTTCCGAAAAAAAATATTCGAACCGTTGGGGATGAAGGATACCTATTTTTATTTACCCAAAGAAAAATACAACCGTCTCGTTACATTATATACGGAAGACACATCAAGCCAAGTTATAAAAGCAGCAGCATCATTTGATATCAAGGGCGATTTCAACAGTAATTATCCTGCTATCCCGGGAACTTATTTCTCGGGCGGCGGCGGCTTATCGTCCACATCGCTGGACTACGCCATATTCATGCAGATGCTTTTGAATGGCGGCGGATACAATGGAAAAAGAATAATAAGCCGCTCATCCGTTACGATGATGACCGTAAGTCAATATGATAAATTAGACTGGCCGGACAGTAAAATGGGCCTTGGTTTTAGCATCACTACAGAAAAAAGTCTTGCTTCATCACCAGTTTCCCCCGGCACATTTGGATGGGGCGGCATGTTCAGCTCCAGCTATTGGATCGACCCGAAAGAAAAGATAGTGGCACAGCTTTTTTTAAACCAATACCCGCAAAGCCACGGAGAGATACATGATAAATTTAAGGTATTGGTTTACCAGGCGCTGAAATAGAGTTCGGAGCCGGCACTCAGCAGTCGGTGTACTCATTTCAAGGGTAAGTTATCGTTCGAAAATGCTGATACAGTCATTTGAGCATTTGCATAACTCCTGTTTCATACTTTGAACTCCCGACTAAAGACCGCCCGGCTTTTTTACCATTCATTTTGCAGTAAGTTTCGTTACTTGCCGGAATAATTATTGACATTGGGAATTAGAATTTTACAAATACTATTTACTGGTTTTCTTTTTCTCTTATTTGCTCCAACGCAGGTTCATGCGCAGTACAAAGTCCGTGGTACTGTATATGACAGCACCCGCACCTATCCTGTTGGTTTTGTAAGCGTGTTATCCACCTCCGGAAAAGGAACCTCTACTAATACCGATGGCGAGTACGAAATCGAAGTAGCGGAAAAAGATTCTATCTGGTTCAGCTATCTTAACAAACCAACCGTTAAATTCCCGGTACTAAAGATCGTCACGCCATTAAGTTTTGATATATCGCTGCAGGTAAACGTGCCGGTATTAAAAGAAGTGAAAATAAGACCCAGGAACTACCGGCAGGATTCTTTACAGAACCGTGAAGACTACGCCAAGATCTTCAACTATCGAAAACCAGGGCTTAGCGTGGTTACTCCGCAATATGGAGTCGGTGCGGGATTCGATGTCAACGAGATCATCAACGTATTCCGGTTCAGGCGAAACAGAAATATGAAATCTTTCCAGGACCGGTTGCTGGCGCAGGAGCAGGAAAAATTCATTGGTCATCGTTTTAATAAAGCATTGGTGCGACGGCTTACGCAGCTTACCGGTAACGAACTGGATAGTTTTATGCTGGTATTCCGGCCGCCCTACCTCTTTGCTGTTATGACCAACGATTATGATTTCCAATTGTACATTAAGGAGTCTTTTGAGCGGTTCACAAAAGGACTGCCGCCGCACCCTGCGTGGAAGGAAGAAGAATATTAAAAAAGAAAAGAGCCGTCAAATGCAGCTCTTTTCTTTTGTGGCCCTTACCTGTTTCTTTATGAATATCAATAGCCATTGTTGCCTGTAGATGGCGTTTTCTTTCCGAGCATATTTTTGACACCGCCTAAATTTTTATCGACAAAGTCTTTTCCTTTTTGCATGAGGCCATTCTTTTGTTCAGGCGTCATTTTTGAATAACGGTAATAACCATAAGCCGCAGCGGCTGCCAAAAGCAAGCCTAATCCTTTTCTTTGCATAATTGATATTTTAAAGGTTATATAATCGTGTGCCCTTAATGTCATAAAATATCATGCCGCAATTTTGCGGCCGGTTGAGTTTTTCTACCGCATCTGTCATTTTTAAGTAATGCCTGCTGCCGGCATTTAAACTATTATTACTGAGCAAGTTTTTCTACATTTAACATTGAAAATGTTATAAGCATGGAACAAACAACTCTCGGTATCGGCACACGGTTGCAACACACACAATTTGGACCTGGTGTCATCGCCGGCATTCGCTACGCCACTTACCTGATCTCTTTTATTAATCACGGGGTCAAAGAAATTGATAAGACTGATGACAAGCTCGATGAGATCATTCCTGAAAATGTGACAGCTGAAATTGAAACACATTCAGAAGTAGAAAAGTCGCTATTAAAAATATTGCGACTTTGGGGTGGCGTTGGAGAAAATGTTTTATTAGGCGATAAATGGATCAAAGGAATGATATTGCTGCAGCCTGCCGATAAAAGTTTGAAGCCGAAGGAAATTCCCATCGATGATTTTTTTCATAAAATAGTTATGCTGCGTGACAGGTTGCGGGTACTGGAACAAAATATCAACAGCAACAAAAAATTAAATGATGAAGACAAAGTAAACCTGCAACAATACATTACCCGCTGCTATGGGTCATTGACAAGTTTCAATGTGCTTTTTAAAAACAAAGAACATTGGTTCGTCGGCGAAAAAGGAGGGAAAGAGGATTAATAATTTTATCAGACACAAAATAAGCGTGCCTGCAGAAGCGTCTGTGGCGTTTTGTTTGGGCTAAATAATGTTTTGCAAAACTGGCCGGCTATCCTGCTTATTAAGTAAATTTAGTTAATCAAAAATCACCCGTATGCAACGTGGCACAACACTACTGGGCAGGATCGCTGCTATCGTTTATTTTTTCGGCAGTTGTTCTCACGGTAATAATACCCAATCAAAATCTCATCTTGGCGAGATCGATTTTGTAGCAAGCGGCAAACCGGAAGCGCAGGCCTTTTTCAAAAAAGGGCTATTGTACCTGCATAGCTTTGAATATGAAGATGCCGCAGAAGAGTTTCAAAGAGCTAAGAATACCGATCCAAATTTTGTCATGGCTTATTGGGGCGAAGCCATGACCTATAACCATCCGTTGTGGCGGGAGCAAAACTTTGACAAAGGCAATGCCATTCTAAACCAACTCGCGGCCAGCCCGGAAGAAAGAATAACAAAGGGTGAAACAGGACTTGAAAAAGACCTTATCAGAGGGGTAGATATTTTATACGGCAAAGGAAACAAAACGGAAAGAGATAGCAGCTATGCCGCGTACATGAAAACTTTGTATAAAAAATATCCCGGCAACAATGAAGTAGCTTCTTTATATAGTCTTTCATTGATTGGCTGGGGGCTGGCAGGCAGGCAAACTCCCCTGCTGGAACAGGCTGCAGCAATAGCAAAGGAAGTATTGGCCAATAATCCGAAACATCCGGGCGCATTGCATTACCTTATCCATGCATTTGATGATCCGGCTCATGCCGCATTAGCTTTAGCTACTGCTGATAAATATGCAGTTGTTGCACCAGATGCAGGTCATGCTTTGCACATGCCAACACATATTTACCTGGCATTGGGAATGTGGGACAAAGTAGTGAACAGTAATATAGTTTCCTGGGCTGCTGAAAGAGAAAGAAAAGAGAGAAAGGAATTAAATAACGATGCGCTTGGCTATCATTCATGGCACTGGCTGCAGTATGGCTACCTGCAAAAGGGTGATAAAGAAACGGCCCGTAATATGGTGGACAGTATGCAACAATTTTGTAGCGGGTTGTCAAGCCCTGTTGCAAGGGCGCACATGATCCTCCTTAAAACAACTTACCTGGCCGAAACCAATGACTACTTATCCCCAGTGGCCGATATTTCATTTTCGCAGAATGATCTGAATGTAGTAACCCGTTCAAAAGATCATTTTGCGAAAGGAATGAAAGCTTATTATGAAAACGATGCGGAAGCAATGGATAAAGTAATAATGCAACTGGCAGGACAACGATTAGTTGAACAACAAAAAGTAAGCGAAAAAGGCATCAGGGTTTGCGGCAATATCAATCGCAGTATACCCACTGAAAGCGACATTGAAAAAACTGAAATAATGGAGCTTGAATTAAAAGCGATGCAGGCTTCGTTAAATAAAAATAGCGACCAGGCAGAAAAACTTTTAAAACAAGCGATAGCGCTGGAAAGCAAAACTAGTTTTGCTTATGGTCCACCCCAGGTGGTCAAGCCTTCTTTTGAATTGTACGGCGAATGGTTGCTAGCAATGAACAAACCGAAAGAAGCCCTTCAACAATTCGAACAATCCTTAAAAGCCGCCCCGGGAAGATTGTTATCTCTACAGGGAAAAGACAAGGCGTCTAAAATGCTAAGCAATTAATTTTCGCCAGGACAGAATTCAACCACTACAGGTAAAAACAGGGTTGTATTTTACACAAATAAAAGGCAAAGAAAGGATTTTTTGCGGTTTCCTGCGGCTCCTAAGGAAACTGGATTTGCTTAAATTGCATGAATGAAAAGTTTAGTTCTCTTCTTCTTGCTCCCCATTTTTCTTTTTGCACAACAACCCAGTTGCGATATCCTTATCCGCAATGGAAAGATCATTGACGGCACCGGCAACAACTGGTTTTATGGCGATATAGCGGTGAAAGATGGAAGAATTATTAACATAGGAAAGCAACTACATGTTGCAGCGGAGAAAACGATTGATGCGAACGGGCTGATTGTTGCTCCGGGTTTTATTGACGTGCATACACACCTGGAAGAAGATGAAACGAAAGATCCCATGGCGCAGAGTTTTATTTATGATGGTGTCACTACCTGTATTACCGGGAACTGTGGTTCTTCTAATACGGATATAGCTAAGTACCTGCGTTGGGTAGATTCCTTAAAGCTTTCTATCAATATCGCGTCGCTCATCGGGCATAATGATGTACGTAAAACGGTGATGGGCCGTGCCAACCGCGATGCTACTCCGGAAGAACTGCAAAAAATGGAAGCGCTTGTTGATAAGGCTATGAAAGATGGAGCTGTCGGTTTATCAACAGGTTTGATCTATATCCCCGGAACATATACCAAAACACCGGAGATCGTTTCACTGGCAAAACAAGCGGCAAAATATAATGGCGTTTATGTATCGCATATGCGGGACGAAGGAGATAAAGTAACAGAAGCCATTGAAGAAGCGCTGACCATTGGCCGTGAGGCAAAGGTACCGGTGGAGATCTCCCACTTTAAATTGAGCGGTCAGCAAAACTGGGGAAGGAGCCGGGAAACGCTCGGCTTAGTGGAAAAAGCAAGAGAGGAAGGTATTGATGTGACGATTGACCAATATCCTTATACAGCCAGCAGCACATCCATTAGTACACTAATCCCGGATGAAGTTTTAGCAGATGGCCAGGATTCCATTAAAGCAAGATTGCAAAGGCCCGAAGTAAGAAAATATGTAATCAGCGAGATGTTGCGTAAGCTGAAGAAAAGAAAATTAAAACATTTCAGTTATGCAGTAGTGGCGTACCATCGCGCCGATACCAGTTACAATGGCAAAAGCATTGAACAAATTAATTTAATGAAAGGCAGAAAACACAAAGCCAAGGTAGAAGCCGAAACCGTGATGGACATCATGATGGCCGGTGGAGCCAGCGCTGTTTTTCACGGCATGGGCGAAGAGGATGTAAAACGCATCATGCAATATCCATTCAACATGTTTGCCAGCGATGCGAGTATCCGTATACTCAATGCCGGCACGCCACATCCGCGGGGATATGGAACCAATGCAAGAGTGTTGGGTAAATATGTACGGGAAGAAAAAGTAATTTCCCTCGAAGAGGCGGTTCGCAGAATGACGTCGCTGCCTGCGCAAAAATTTCAGTTAAAAGACCGGGGTTTGCTGCGTGAAGGCTATGCTGCGGATATCGTCATTTTTGATGAAAAAGAAGTGAAAGACGTGGCAACATTTGCGAAACCTCATGCTTATTCCACAGGTTTTCATTATGTGATCGTGAACGGAGCATTGACGGTAGAAAATGAAAAACATAATGGAACTAAAGCAGGCCGGGCATTATATGGTCCGGGATATGGCGGTGCCCAAGCCTTTTTAAGCAGCACCGGCTCGCGGTCAAACAACTCTTTTCACTCTTACCTGCTCATCCATCTTTACAGACAAAGGCCCATTGCCAGCGATCAAAAAATACACCAGCAACAGCAATACACCAATAGAAATAACCAACTCAGAATAGGGCCGCAGCATTTCACGGTTGGTGCTAACGAAAAAGATTGCCCCGATCAATACCGGTATCTGGATAATGCAGGCGAAACGGGTCAGCACACCGAAGATGAGTAATATGCCACCAAGTAAATGAGCAAATACAGCATAATGCCCGGCCAGAATATAACTGAAGGAACCAAAGGAAGTGTTGGTGGACATTAGCGTAATGAGATCGCTCATGTTATTGAGAAAGTCAATTGCCTTGTACACCAGAAAGATACCCAAAGCAATACGTATAATATCCATCCATTTGGGATGATGCCTGTCACCCCAGAATTCAAGGCGATGAAGGAGGTCCATATAGCAAGTTTTTAGGTAATAAAAAAAAGAGCTGTCTTAAAGTTACAAAATATTATAAGACATCATTTTTTTCTACCCTTTAAATAAAGAGCTATGCATCGCTCCAGGCGATGTTCAACAGGCTCTTCGAATTACTGCTTAGGGAAGGTTAATCGTTTTGAATTATTTTGGTTTTGCAATGTTCCTGATCCGGTATTCCTGTATCAACGGTGGATTTTCCGGCGACAAGGTAAAATAGATCACGATATCACTGTTTTCTCCTTCCAGTACAAATGATCCTCTCAATTGATTTTCAGGTTTCATTTCTTTTACTGAAATAATTTTTCCGGCTTTTACAAAAATTTCCTTCGCTTGTTTCTTTAAACTATCAATCGGATAATCTGGAAAAAAATTTTCCGCGAAAATTCCACTTTGCTGCGCGTTGTTCCAACCAGGTAATAATTTAACCAGTTCATTTTTTCGTTTTTCAAGAATAGCGGATGGAGGAAGTTGGGCCGGTTGAAGTCCCGCTATTTTAATAATGGTATCCAGCACCTGCAAGTTCACACCACCCACGCCCGCATATGTACGGTTAGCAAATGCTACCACGCCTATGCCATAGTCCGGCATTATTCTCCATTGGCTGCCAAACCCCGGAAGACCTCCACTGTGAGCAATGAACACCCGGCTCTCGCAATCTTTCGTCCAACCCAAGCCATAACTATAGGCAGACGCAACAGCACAAGTTCTCCCATCAGGATATTTATAATTATTATTAAATCCATTGAACCGCCAGGGATGATGCATTTCTCTTACAGAACTTCTTTTAATGGGGCCCGTTTCCTTTGCATTATCAGGAGGCCATGCAGAAAGATGCAATGCCATATAATTGGCAAATTCATCAACGGAGCTGATCATGCTTCCCATAGCGCCCCATGATCCGTCGGGTGTATCGTGCAATAATTCTTCTTCATTCCATTTTCCATTCAACCAGCGATAGCCATGTGCCAGTTTACCCGGCGCTACATTACTATATTCCCATTCAGACGTGTTCATGCCGAGTGGCTTCCAGATCTTTTCACGGATATAATCCTGGTACCGTTTACCGGAGACTTTAGTGACTATCTTTCCCAGCAAAGCAAAACCAAGGTTACTGTATTCATAAGCAATGCCAGGAGGATTGGAGAATATGATTTGTTTGCTCAAAAACTCCATTAATTCTTTATCTGTATCCGCCAGTTGACGATCTCCCCATGGATTGTCTTCCGGGAAACCGGCGCCATGTGTGAGCAAGTGGCGAACAGTGAGCGGAGGAGAATCCGCAGTGGGATATTTTAATTTTTTTAATTCTAGAATAAATCGGTAAGCGGGATCGTCCAAATTTAATCTTCCTTCGTCACGCAATTTTAAAATAGCCATGGCTGTAAAACTCTTGCTCATAGATGCAATGCGAAACAAAGAGGAAGAAGTAACCGGGGTCTTTTTACTGATATCGGTATAGCCGTAATTGCCGGTATGGACCAGCTGACCATCGACGACAATCCCATAAGCCAGGCCAGGAAAGTGATTGTCAGCAGCTATCTTTTTATAAATACTGTCGATCGCAGGAAATGCTTTTTTTATTTTTTCAAGTCTCGCAGGATCGGTAAATCCAGTGGGTTTATAAGATGGATCGTATAAAACTGTCTCCTGTGCAAACGATCCACTTACAAAACAACACAGAGTAAAAGATACAAATAGAAAAATATATGAATTCTTCATAAGCCAGCCAGTTAATTCTGCTAAACTTACGGAAATAATAAAGAAATGAAAGTGCCACTTACATAAAACCGGTTTGACATTATTTATCTCCGCCGCATCCTGTAGCTGCTTTTATCCAGCCTGCAATATGACCTGAGCCTGATAAAAGCATCGGCAGTTGTCCTTGCTTTAGCTGCGTCCGAAAATTTCAAATCATAAGCGGGCAGTAGCGTGTGCAATGACTATCGTTTCACCCTTTTCGTTGAGCTCATCCTGCTGCATAGTTTCCTCTACAAATAAACTCAACGAACTTTCATATAGGTTGAACCCGTTGTGGTTATAAATACCGTTACTGTCCAAAAGTATTGGATGCAATAACAGTAAATTAAAATGTAACGTATCCGGATTGATGCAGGTTGCGACCTGCACATTTCCATTTTTACTAATGGTTAGATAACTGGTCGTTTTCTCATTATACAAAGCAGTATCGGAACTAAAAATTTGTTGCCGGATAACGTGCACCGCCTTCTGAAAATTGGCAAGCTGAGCCTGCGAAGAACTCGCCCCGGCTGCTAATACAAGCAGTATTACCCATTGCTTCATCTGCGATTTTTTAGTATTGGTACAGCCTAATTTATGTTTCCTTTTTAATTCAACTTGCTGGCGCCAACTAATTTTGGCGTTATTTTTCAAATACGGTCAGGAACAATTCTACTTACAAGCCAGCAGCCACAGCGCTAACAAAATCTATTGGTAATATCAGCCGCGCAGACATTACCGAATGTCGCAGATCAGGATAGTCGTTCATAAACTTAGTAAGACCGTGCTGGTAGCCAAACTCAATACCCCAGTTAGCGTAGTTGCCAAAATTAAATCCGAGCACACCCAAAGCACTCCAGCTATTTTTGGCAAATGCATCCTCATTCAGTTCGAGTTTTTCGCCGCCAACATTTTTAATATGCCCTCCTACTTTAAACCCTATCTGTGGTCCGGCGCCGATATACATCGCATCAAAGGATTTAAAAGGCCTGTACCTGTATACAACCGGGATGTTGATGTAATTGACAATCATTTTTTCGTTATCAGCATCGGCGGAAGCTTCGGTGCTTAGAAAACCTTGTTGCGAAAAATTCGCTTCAATATACAGCTGGCTATAGCCGCGCTTGGAAAGGTTGGTCCAGAACGTCATGCCTGCATTAAATCCGGGCAATCTTCCTGCACCGGCAGTAGCAGGATCGTCCCAACCAGTAACGCCTGAAAAATTACCGCCTGCGGTTAAATAGAGGCTGGATGTAACCTGCCTGTCTGTTTCGCCTTGTGATAACACGACTAATGAAAAAAAGGATAGTAGAGTAATAAAAATGATTCGTTTCATACATGTGGATTTTAGGTAGATTATTAATACTTTTTGTGAACTCAAAACGTAAGGCCGTAAAGCAAGCCGTCCTTGGAAGATATCAGCCACAGTTTGTCTTCGTCGATAAGCACACGGTGCGGCGCCCAGGCAGACAGATCAATGAGTTGTCTCACCGTCTTATGATGATGGTCGTATATAATAAGATGATTGCTGTGTACCAGGGAAACTGTTTCCGCATCCGCTTTTACCAAAAACTCAGGCGAGTAAATGTCCCCTATAATCGAATCATCCAGGGGAATTGGTATGGACTGCTTAAGTTTTAGTTTATTCCCAAGAATGCTAAGTATGCCGTCGTGTAAAATGAAAGTATTTTTATCAGTAGTAAAAATTTCAGGCTCTGCGGAAAAATCTTTGCCAAATATTTTCTCCGCAATCTTCCCTTTTATTTCTTTCCTGTCATGGGTGAGTCCATAATATTTTTTGGCACAGGGTATATTCTCAATATAGATATCAGCCTTTGTTTTGCAATTCGTATCGATCAATTCTCCGTGGTAATTTATTTCTACCCAGTTATCACTTTCTGCATTGGCATGTATCGTTTTTTCAAAATAATAAGGCTGACGGGAATAGCCATGTGCCAGGAACCGACTCCACAGCACTGTATCTTTTACCAGGTCATAAGCTATAATACAACCCGCGTCATAAATAGCCGTACCAAATAAAATATTATCCTTTATGAAAGGCCGGGTAGCTAATGAACCAAATGGTAATGCTTTCAGAATTTTCCCTGTTGCTATGTCAATCTCTATCGCCCGCTCTTGATTATCGATAAAGTCACTGGCAAATATTTTATTTCCGGAAACAAAAGGAATCATGTTGGACTTATAACTTGTTTCACACGTCCACTTCAAGCTACCGTCGCTTTTGCTATAAGCATATAAACTATAATCATTGGCAGTGAATAATACAAGATCGTCTTCAATAGTAACGGATGAATAAAACCGGCTTAACTGATCGCTGCTAAATGCTTGTTGCGATTTGAAAAAAACCGTTTGCGAGTAAATGACAGCCGGCAGCATCATGGCGGCAAACGTTACGCAACAAATTTTCCTGGCAGAAAATATCCTTGATTTCATTTTGATGAATCGTTAAGATGGGGAATAAAAGCAATTTCAACCAGGTAAGTCAATAGGGTTTTCATTGGTACGTTTAATAGTGGTCGAATAATGCTAAATAGAAATTTCCGGTGTGTACAAAGACATCACAAGATGAAAAATAAAATAAAAAGATGCAATACTCCAAAATGGTGACAAAGTATACATGCAGCCATAGAGGTGGCAGCCGGCATATATTTGCTCTGTTTTCCCTCCCGCGCATTATTCCAACTGACTGTTTCTATAAAGCTGGCAAACCTCATAACTTCCCATATATAGTCCCGATGCTGCTGCCGTTGTTTTCAATTGCCCGTGATTTCGCTCATCAAACAGCGTATGTAAATTGCCGTCTTTACACAAAAACATGTCCACCGGTATATCGCTCACTGGCGGAATAAGATTAATGTGCGGATGGTCGGGATGTCTATAAAAAAATAACGGCAATACATCCGGGAGCTCTTTAACACTTAATAGTAAACCAACTGCATTTTCCTTACCATCCAGGGTCTTCAAAAAACGACTTTTCTTTTCTTGATTTTCAAATCCATATTCGTTCCAGTCGATTTTACATTGGGAAAGAAGATACAACTTTTCAATTTTTAATCTTGTAAAAAAATCCACAATTGCCAGGGAGAAGTTGTTTTGATAGTCTTCCCGGGTATCAGCAGCATATGCTAATACACAAAATCCATCCAGTGGTTTAAGCTGCGGATCAAATGCCTCCAGGTGATCCAAAAAAGGCATCATATATGCCATTTCATCAGGATCATCGCAGTTGATGGACCTGTAGGTTGCTTGTTGCTCAAAAGCTATTTGATTGTCAACAAAAACGGATTGTTTAAAGATTTCTGAACGATTAATAGCTTGCATCATAAATCAATATTTCTGTTATTGAAACGATAACGCCATTATTTAATTGGGAAAGCACGCTACTGCTAATTATGGAATTAGTTAGCTGGTGGTTTATCCGCTTACTTTTGCTGGATGGCATATCATTTTTTCCGTGCTGCTTCAGCCGCCGCTTTATCTTCACGGTAAATAGCATTTATTGCGTTTATAATCGACTTAATGATTGTTGTATCTTTTTTTATTTCAAAGGGGAAGGTTTCCGAATACGAGGATGACGTTGCCGTTCTTTTTTCCGGTGTTCTTCCGTAACCGGATTGAAATTTGGCATACCTGCTTTTAAGTGTGAGCCCGGTTAATTTCCTGAAATCTTCTGATTTTTCGCTTGCCTTAACTGAATTTATATCGCCAAATTGCATCTCGGCCCAGGTATGATTTTTTTGAAACCAATCATCCGGCTCATCTCCGTATTTGCGATAAATTTTTAAACTCGTGTCGGTTAATTCATAATCATAATAATACTTATAATCATTAAATTTTTTACCGTCATATTTTCCATATACTCCTGTCTTGATAAAAGACGCTGAAAATGTTTTCTTTAAAAAATTTAAGGCCTCTTGCTTTGAAGTAAATGTTTCCTGTCCAAAAGAAAAGCTTGCAACAGCCATTAATAAACATAAGCCAACTATCTTTTTCATTTTTTTTATTTTAGTTAATCATCGAATGCCGGAAATTACATTGATACCTGCTTTTTGTTGCTATCCTGTTTTTGTAATACTTACTGGCTTAAAAAATAGGGAGAGATGGTTCAATGAAGAGCTATTTACTCTGAAACAACTACCCGGAAACCAAGAACATCTCTTTTGAAGCCTGGAGTGACGTGGTTGCGCTTAGCAACCCGGGAGTCAGTAGTATCCGAGATCCAGCAACCGCCACGCACTACCCGGTCAGTTCCAGATACAGGACCCTGAGGATTAGTGGAAGATGTATTACTGTAATAGCTATCGCTGTACCAATCACTGCACCATTCAAGCACATTACCGCTCATATCATATAAACCCAACTCATTCGGTTTTTTACTACCAACTAAGGAGGGGCTGGCTCTGCTACGGTTGTTCCTGGTCCACGCTATTTCATCCAGATCATCGCTGCCGCTATATATGTAACCCTTGCTTTTAGTACCTCCACGGGCTGCAAACTCCCATTCTGCTTCAGTGGGCAACCGGTAGTTTTTTTTCGTTTGCTCGCTAAGCCATTTACAGTAGGCATTGGCATCATCAAAACTTACAATTGTAACCGGGCGGGTATCATAAGTTCCCCAATTATCGTTGCTAAAATCTGATAGCTTATGGCCTGTGGCCTTGCAAAATGCCGCATACTCGGCTAATGTTGTTTCATATTTGCTCATCCTGAAACTGCTTACCGTTACACTATGGGTAGGCTTTTCATCAGTTCCAGCTACTCCACTCATACTTCCCATAGTAAATGTTCCGCCTTTTACTTTTATCATTTCGGGTTTGGCGGGTGTTTGTGCTTTTGCTACAAATATTGTTACCATTAACAGGGTGATTACGATTAGTTTTTTCATATATCTGCTTTTGCTTATTCTGGTTAGTTTTTGGCTATCCTGTTTTGTGTACGAAGTTTTACTTTTATTGCCCCGGTAAATGCTAATGACATGCAAACTTGTCCACGACTTTTTACTTTATTGATGTTTACAATTATTTTTCATACCCCTTTGGATCTATATCCTCCGTATCTCTGGCCACAGGTACACCGTGCGGATCTAAAATCATTGCTTCCTGAACAGCTGTTTTGCCAAGCGCAGCACCACTAACTATCAATTTATAACCATTTCCATATTCCGTAAAATAGCCGCATGGGAATGCATCGTATCCACTGGGCAGCTTTATCCTGGCTGGCTGTTGAAAGCCCCAACCTATTATTTCCTGGTTAACGATGCACGCATTAAAGGCTTCTTCAAAATTCATAAGAGATTTTCATGTTTTTTATTGCTGTGTTCATTATGTTCCGCCAAAGGCCTGATATCTTTACGGCCCTTGCTTTTTGCCGACTGTAAAACCTGCAAAGGGGAAAGCTCTATTTTATTTTATTACCTTGTTTATCTATTTGATGATCGGTATCCCATGCGCCATCCCTGTTTTTCTTCTCGGATACACGGGCTTTGCCCTGATAAAAGTCGCCGGCTGCCGTAAATTTAAAAGGTATCACCGTGTCTCCGGTCGGGTTAATATAACCATATTTGCCTTCCATATTCTTGACTAAAGCAAGGCCATCCTTAAACGGCCGGGCGTCCGAATATTCAAAAGGAATAACTGTTTCGCCGCTTTCATTTATATATCCAAATTTTCCATTTTCTGATTGCACATAGGTAACCCCTTCGTAAAAATCAAGTATTACATTATTAACGGGCGGCGAAATTAACCTGCCGTCCCGGGTGTATAGTCCATATTTTCCTTCAGAAGCTGTAGGGCCAACTCTGACCTCTATCAGTTTTCCCGTTGCTTCAATTTTATCATACATCACTGGCACAACTATTTTGCCATCCATGTTCAGGGCGCCCCATTTGTTTTCCTGGTTTGCAACCAGGAAAACGTTATTTGCCATTTTAATTTCTTGGTATTCTACGGGTATCAACAATTCCGAATTGGGTTTTAAGATGCCATAAGCCGATTTGCCGTTATACAAATTGCTCACCTTCAAAAATCCATTGTATTGAGTGCCCTCAGAAATATAAAATTCTTCCTGTTTAACACCTTCCTTATAGATATACAGTAACGCCACAAACCCGTTCCTAACCATAACATATGCTCTTTTATTATGAAGGTTTTGACCAGTGCCTAATAAGTTACCCTCCGGGCTGTTCACCTTAATATCTTATCGGTTGTTTCTTTTTCGAAACGTTAAAATAACATTATTGTTGTTGATAATTATATACCCCCAAAGAGGTACAACCAGGTATCAGGAAAGGCTATTCATTAAATAAACCAAATGAGGAAAACTACTGATATTATTCTTATGCAGCATACGTCGGCGATGTGTCTTTACCGTTTCAATGCTTATCGACAGTTTTCGTGCTATTTGTTTGGAAGAATGTCCCTGCGCTACCAGCACGGCAACCTCCTTTTCTCTTTCCGTAAGATCCAGTTTTATGGTGCTCGCCGGTTTTTCTTTCTTAAATAACCTATGAAAAGCCATCTGTACTGCCACCAGCAATTGGGTATCATTGTACGGTTTTACCACGTACATCACGGGATCGGTTTCAAACGCGGACTCCAGTGTTTTAGCATCGGAATAGGCGGTCAAAAAGATAATTTCGCAACCATACAGTTTTTTAAGCTGTCCCGCCAACTCTACTCCTTTTACATTTCCCTTAATGTTAATATCGCATATAATCACCTGCGGCGGCCCTTCCCTTTCCCTGCACAGCCGCAAAGCTGTAATGGCATCTTTGGCTATACCAATTATACTATAATCTTCCTCTGCCAAAAGTTCTGAAATGCGTTCGGCGGTTATGAGTTCATCTTCTACGATCAGCACGGTGTCTTTTTCGTTCATAATTATTATGCTCTGATGTCAATTGTAAATACAGTTCCCTGGTGTTGTTTTATACTTAATTCTCCATTCAGCTGATCTACCAGTGTATATACCAGTTTCATACCAAACGAACCCGACTTTTTAAGATCAGCAGCGGGTTGCAATCCCTTTCCGTTGTCCGACACTTTTAATTCAATTGTCTTCTCTTCAGTTTGCTTTAATGAGATGGTAATTAGCGGATGAGTAACATCTTTAAATGCATGCTTAAACGCGTTGGTCACCAATTCATTTACGATCAGCCCGATTGGTATAGCCCTGTCGATATCCATTGATTTGTCGGCAAGTTCGGTCGAGGTCTGCACATTCGTATTATCAAAACCAAAGCTATTCGCCAGCGAAAGAGAAAGGGTTTGCAAATAGTCTGACATATCCACAGCCGCCAGGTCATTGTCCATATATAATTTCTGGTGGATCATTGCCATAGCGTCTACTCTTGTTTTTCCTTCATCCAATGCCTGCCTGGCTTTATCATCATCCATCCGGTTAGACTGAAGTGACATCAGGCTGGAAACTACCTGCAAATTATTTTTGACCCGGTGATGCAGTTCACGGATCAATGTTTCAATCTGCTTATTTTTTTCCCTGAGAACAGCCGCTTGTTGTTTTTTATTTTTATAAAAACGATAAAGTAGTAGTAGTAAACCCAGCAGCAAAATAACACCTCCAACCAGGAAAATAATTTCCCATTTCTTTTGTTGCAATTCTTTTTTTTGAATAAACTTTTCTTTGTTTGCCAACGCCAACTCCTTTTCCCGCTCACGGGTTTTGAAACGGGTCTCTACTTCATTCACCATATAATAACGTGCGGCAGTTGTTATTGAATCTTTTAACTGGTAATACTTCAGCAAAGATTGAGTAGCCAGTTCTTCGTTTCCTCGTAAGTTGTAATAATTGGCGAGTTCTTTTTTAAAAAGCACTTTATGGAAAAAAATATGATGCCTTTTTAACTTATCATTGATAGCTGTCCGCAATGAATCAGCTGCTGCATTCCTGCCGGCCTTTGCATAAGACCTGAACAAAGCCAGGCTTGCGACATGAAATCCCGGTTCTGCAGCGGCTATGGCTTTTTGATACAAAGGAATTGCTTCTTTATACTTGTTGTTTTGCTCGGCCAGCCAGCCTCCTGCATAATAAAAAGAAGGTATCGGAATATCTTCTTTTTTAAAATGTTCACGGATCAGCAGCCTGCAACTATCATAGATATGCTTTACTTTCTCAGCATCCCCCCGAAACGTCTCATACATAGCAAGATCACTCCATAGGTAAGGCAGGTAGGTATAGTTACCAATCCGGCGGTATTCTTTTACAATCTCTTCCTGGTAATAACAAGCGTCATCCAAATCGGACAATTGAAAATACAAATGACTGAGTTCTGCATATACGGATACCCTGGCACTGCGAAACCAAAAAGGAACCCGGTGATAAGGTTTGACTTTATTTACTGACAAACCCGGATGATCAATTATTTTTTGAAGTGCTGTCAGCGTTTCAATGGAACGCACCCAATCTTGTTTTGCAGTGACCTGCAAAAAATACGCTTTGTTATAGCCGGCCATCATATCGTCATGCGGATTATCAGTATAGGTTGCAAGCATGATGGCAGAATCATATAAAGTTTCAACCCTTTTATCCGGCCAATCACCAGTACGATTAATAGCTTCCAGCGTTTGCAGAATGCTGTAATTAAAAATATCTTTTGCCTGCATGCAAAGTTCTTTTCCGTATACGGCCCAACGGATACAACTATCCTGTTTATTCATATAAGAATAGCACATGGTAAGATGGGTAACTGCATCACGGAAAGAAACATCATTTTCGAGAGAACTCTCGTTGGCCGCATTAATAGCTTTTTGACAAAGATCAATAGCCTGCCGGTATTCATTCTGCTGTAGTTTCAAAGCGGACCAGAAGTGATAGAGTTTAACCAGGTAGTCATTTCGTTCAAGATGTTTGGAAAAGCTAATCGCTGCTTGTATAAGACTATCCTGTTTTCTTATGTCCTTATTTTTTAAGGCAAGCATATCGTCAACGAGCCGGATGACGGAGGCCGAATCGGCCGGATTATGTGTTTGGGCAAAACCTATGTGTGCTTTTACTAACAGGCAAAGGGTTAAAAGCAGTTTTTTCATGAAGGTGTGGTGGTTGTTCGCTTCCTGTGCAATTTAAACCTTCTTTGGTGGAGAATGTACGTTGTTACTTATGCGGGATCAATTATTAAATGTTTATTCTCAAATCTTATTGAAAAAAAATTTAATGTTAGCTCTGCTCCTATATGATTCAGTAGTCGGAATAACATCCTGAAGCCGCTTTTTGACCAAGCTCTTTACCCCAGGCAGAACTTATTATAAAGATTTCCAGCAACTGCAACTAGCGGATAACCCTTAATATTATCGGTGTAATTAGTTTAAGATCATACGCTGCTTTTAAAGAGTAATGCGACGTCTTTTTTACATGCTTCGTAATTACACTATTTTCAATAGTTTCTTTTAACCAGTTTCTCGCTACAAAAATATTTTCGGACTCAATACTAAATGGAAAATGCGCAATCAATAAAATGCAGTGTGCTATAAATTTGTGGCGGGTATTTTTTTAATATTGCCATTTTTATCAGCAATAACCATATAGGAGTTTTTTGCTTTAGTCTCAGCAATAACATTTTTAATTGCCTTATCTAAGGCAGTTTTTACTCTATCGCTAAGGTCTTCTCTTTTCTTACTTTTATTCATTTGCCAGAAATGATTTTGAACAATTCAAATTAATAATTTTCTCTGCGTTATCAACGTTTTTGTAAAAAATTCGTATTCACTTCGGAGTTATCATACACATACCATCATTTGCTTCGCCAGTATACCTCGAAAATTTTGCAGTACCGTAGCATACCTTTTTTCAATACTTGCTGTGGAATATTGTGCCCTGCTTTACTCACTCTTACTATCAATATCCGGCATAAAAAAGCTTAGTAATTCATTAATTTTTGCACTGTTTCCTCCAGCCTTGCTTTCGCCAGGAAATTTTTCTCCAACTCCATACTAAAAGGAATAGGAGTATCCAGCGAAGCACATCGCATTACCGGTGCATCTAATAAACTAAAACAATTCTCAGCTATCCATGCGGCGACCTCACCACCGATCCCACCCGTCAACGTATCTTCATGTAGAATCAAAACCCGGCCCGTTCTTACCACTGATTCACGGATGGCAATATAGTCAAGGGGAAGCAGTGTTCTCAGATCCACTATATCAATAGAAATTTCAGGATGTTCTGCGGCATAATCTTCAGCCCAAAGTACACCGGCACCATAGGTAATAATAGCGATCTCGTCGCCTTCTCTTACATGCCGCGCTTTGCCAATTTCAATTTCATAATATTCCGCCGGAACGGGACCGCTCACACTTCTGTACAATGCTTTGTGTTCAAAATATAATACAGGATTGGGATCGTTGATCGCCGCAATTAATAATCCTTTTGCATCCATCGGCGTACAAGGATATACTACTTTCAAACCCGGTGTATGTACAAACCATGCTTCATTACTCTGGCTATGAAAGGGTCCGGCACCCACGCCACCACCTGTTGGCATACGAATAACCGTATCTGCATTCTGACCCCAGCGGTAGTGTATTTTAGCCAGGTTGTTGATGATTTGATTAAAGCCTACCGTCACAAAATCGGCAAACTGCATTTCCATCACACTCTTGTAACCCTCCAAACTCAATCCCAACGCCGCACCAACAATGGCGCTTTCACAGATGGGCGTATTTCTCACCCTTGCTTTTCCGAATGTTTCTGCAAATCCCTCCGTTATTTTAAATGCTCCGCCGTATTCTGCGATATCCTGTCCCATCAGCACGAGGTTGCCATGCTGCTGCATACTCTGGTGCAATCCTTCGCTGATTGCATCGATCATTCTTTTTTCAGATGACACGATCCCGGTTAATCCGGATGATGGGTGCGAGTTGTCAATCACACGCGGCAAGTACTCCGTCTTCCGCTCCGCATATACGTCATTCATTTCTTCTTCCGTATCAGCCAGTACAGGTCTTGTATTAGCCCCTGCTTCCAGTTCCTGTTCTATTTTCTGTTTTTGTTCCGCCTTAATGTTTTCAATAGCTGCAGGAGATAAAATATTTTGTTGTAAAAGCCACTGCTCGTAATTTTTTACAGGGTCTTTTTTCTCCCAAAGCTCAAACAGGCTTGCAGGAATGTATTTTGTTCCGCTGGCCTCTTCGTGTCCGCGCATACGGAATGTCACGGCTTCTATGAGATACGGTTTTTGATGCCTGATACAATAATCCCTCACTCCCCTGATCGTATCGTATACTTCGAGCAGGTTATTGCCATCGATCTTTACACCATCCATACCATAGCCTTTCGCTTTATCCACCAAACTGATGCAGCGGTATTGCTCGCTGGTTGGCGTACTTAACCCATACCCGTTGTTTTCAATTAAGAAAATAACCGGTAGGTCCCAGACTGCGGCTACATTCAATGCCTCATGAAAATCGCCTTCACTGGTACCACCATCGCCGGTAAATGCAAGCGATATTTTCGCTTCCTTTTTTAGTTTATACGCTAATGATATTCCATCCCCGATAGCAAGCTGCGGACCTAAATGAGAGATCATACCGCATATATAATGTTCCCGGCTGCCAAAATGAAAACTGCGTTCCCTGCCTTTGCTATAGCCTTCCTGTGCTCCCTGCCATTGCATAAATAATTGGCTGAGCGGCATATTACGGGTTGTAAACACACCGAGGTTGCGATGCAAAGGCATGACCCATTCGTCTGGCTGCAAGGCTAATGTAGCGCCAACAGATATGGCCTCCTGGCCAATACCGCTAAACCATTTCGAAATCTTTCCCTGCCGCAATAGTATCAGCATTTTTTCCTCTATCATGCGGGGATAAAGGATGCTGTGGTAAAAATAGATAAGCTGTTCGTTGGTCAAATTTTTTCTATCGAAGGCCATATTGCGAATTTCAATGATTAAAGGATAACTACCAAGTTCGTCAATTCATTGACCGGGATCATTCTGTATTCTTTATAGGTACTGCACAATTCCTTGCGCCTTTTACTAAATGATACCTGAAACATTAAGAAGAAGATTCACGGAGGCGGTAGTGCAAACAAAATTTTAACCCAACCGAAGGATTCCGGCATCATTTTTTAGCTATTTTACAGCATGTACAGAATCCTGATCCTTGCTGTTTGTTTTCTTCTTATAACAACGCAAACCTTATTAGCCCAAAACCATGGTTCCGGTGATGATTATTATACAAGCTTTGAAGAACAAATAACAACACGTCTCTACCTGGCCAAAAAATATACTTCGCTTATCCTCGATGGGGAGCCAGATATCCAATCATTGCGGTATCGTCCAAATAGTTTAACGACTATGGGCGTCAACGCCAGCTATAAATCGCTGTCTTTGAGCCTTGGTACCGGATTCGGTTTTTTGAATCCCAACAAAGATGAAAAAGGAAAAACACGGTCTTTCGATTTTCAAACACATCTTTACACTCAAGATTGGGTGACGGATATCTATGCACAATTTTACAAAGGCTACTATCTTTCAACAGGCGGACCGGCCGGGACAGCCGATAAAAATTATTATAAGCGGCCGGATATAAAAGTCAACCTTATTGGCGCTTCCGTATACAGGCTATTAAATGGTGAGCGGTTTTCTTATCGTGCTGGTTTTTTACAAAACGAATGGCAAAAAAAATCGGCAGGCTCGGTATTATTGGGCGCTGAAATATACTACGGCTCTATGAAAGGTGATAGTGCTCTTGTGCCTTCACATCTCAACAGTTTTTATCCGCAACAGGGAATACATCGTGTACGACTAATAGAATTGGGGCCCGGTGCAGGTTATGCGTACACCGCTGTATGGAATGAAGATCTTTTTCTTACCGGGAGCGCTACGATCAACGCAGATATAAGTATGGTCAAAGAAAGCTCTGCTTCCGGTTCGCTCAACCGCACATCCGTAAGTCCCAATGCTACTTTGCGGGCGGTGGCTGGCTATAACAGTGAAGAGTGGGCTTTTACTATTTCATGGCTGCATAACGCGACAAATGCCAAAGGAAAATCTTCTAATTACGAGTATGGAATAAAAACAGGCGATTTCCGAATCACGATAGCCAAACGTTTTACCCCCGGCAATAAATTAAAAGGAAAGCTGGGAACCATAATAGAGAAAATTCCCTGATACCGGTTCCGGGTTTAAGGTTATTGATTATATAATTAGCATTACGATCAGTTGCCGGCCGTGATCATCAACCATAGCTCCTTTACACTACCACTAACTCATAAAAATCGTCGGGTTGCAAATACCTGTTAGATAGCTCCTGTAGTTCCCTCGCAGTAATGTTCCTGATCGTATCCATCGATTGATAGAAATAGTTTTCGTCAAGGTTATTCAGAATAATACTTTTCCACCGGGCAATAATATGGAATGGACCATCCAGGTCGCCAAGCACTGTTCCCATTAAAAAATTCTTTACCAATAACAACTCATCATCTTCAACGGGCTCTTCTCTCAGTATCTTCATTTCTTTGTACACTTCGTTGATGGTGGCGTCGCACACATCTTTGCCTGCTTCAGTACTGATCATCCACGCGGCATCATGCAGGTGATTTTGAAAATAACTGTGTATGCCGTAGGTATATCCCTTGTCTTCGCGGATATTATCCATCAGGCGGGAACCAAAAAAACCGCCAAACAAAGTATTAAGCACCTGTGCTTTCAGATAGTCGGGATGATGACGGCTGATGAACGGGCGTGCAATCCGTATTGAACCCTGTACGCCGTCTGGCTCATTTGTTATCCTGTATTTTTTTTGCTCCGATTGGTTAACAGAAAATTTATTTTCCGAAACGGGTTTATTCTGCAGGTCACCAAAATTTTCATTCAGTAGTTCCTCAAGATTTGCAGGCAAACGGCCGGCCACAAATAATACAAACTTTCCTTGCTGGTAATAATTTTTATAAAACGTCAAAAGTTGCTCTCTTGTCAAAGCATCAAAGTCCTCTTCCCTGCTAAATCTTCCATACGGATGCTGGTCGCCATATAAATAAACATCGATCAGCCTGCCGGCGACAAAATCACTTTTCTTCAAACTGACCCGCAGCCTTTGCTTCATGTTTTGTTTAGCGATAGCTAATTCATCCTCCGGAAAAATGGAATCTGTCAACAGCTCTTTAACAACAGGCAACAATTCCTTCACATGCCTGGTCAGGCAGTGCAATGTAACCGTAGCTGTTTCGCTGTGACAACTTCTATTGAGATAGGAACCATAATACTCAAAATGTTCGTTCACCTGAAAGGCGGTTTTTTCAGATGTTCCGTTTTTCAGCATCAGGTTAGTAGCTGCTGCTACCAGGTTCTTTTCTTCGTACCAGTTGCCGGCATAGTAAACCCATTCGATGGACATTACTTCCTCCGCTCCTGCTTCAATCGTATAAACGTCTACACCATTCTTAAGTGTCAATTTTTTATATGGTTTTAAATGCAGGTTAAAATTAACCGCATCGACAATGGCCGGCGCTTTGGTTCTTTCTATCATCTTAGCTTTCGTTTTCATGTCATTAATTATTCGCCAGGTACCAGATCGTGCTGCTGTTTTCTTTCCGGAATATCTTCCGGCTCTCTTCTAAAATATCCTGTGTAGTAACGGCTGCATATTTTTCCAACTCCGTGTTCATCAATTCCGCATCGCCCAACAATTCATAGTAGGCAAGGCTATTGGCCCTGTTCATTACACTCATGTCTTCAAAAGCAATCATGCTTTCAGTTTTATTTTTTACCTTCTGCAATTCCATTTCCATCACGGGTTCAGTTTTCAAACCCTGCAACACCTCTTCAACGGCTCTCTCTGCATCTTCCGCTTTTATTCCTTTCAGCAGTTTTCCCTCTATCGCCAGCAAACCCGGCTCGGTACTGCCAAAATGATGACATTCGATATTGCTGAATATTTGTTTTTCTTTTACTAATGCCTGGTACAACCTTGATGAACCGCCACCACTTAATATCTCCGAAATAAGATCGGCAACATAATAGCCTCTATCCAAACGATCGGCTATATGCCAGCATTTGTAAAAAGCGTCTAACGGAACGCTTGCCCTGATCGTTTCTCTTCTTTCTTCATTTTGCGGTGGCTCCTGTGGCAAATTCCGGTCATACTTCTTTCCGGACGGAATATCACCAAACCATTTTTCTGCGAGCTCTTTTACTTTATCAACAGTAGTATTACCAGCTATTACCATAATGGCGTTAACCGGACGGTAATAATTAAAAAAGAAATTTTTCACATCGGTCAACTGTGCTGTCTCAATATGTGATAGCTCCTTTCCGATTGTCATCCAGCGGTAGGGATGTTTTTTATAAGCCAGTTCACGCATCTTATGCCAGGCATCACCATACGGTTTGGTGAGATAATGTTCTTTAAACTCTTCTACCACTACTTTGCGTTGTGTCTCCAGGCTTTTTTCATCAAATGCCAAAGACAGCATGCGATCGCTTTCGAGCCAGAAAGCGGTTTCAAGATTTTCGGCAGGCACCTGCAGGTAATAATTGGTGAGATCATTTGTTGTGTAGGCATTATTCTCGCCACCGGCCATTTGCAGAGGCTCGTCATAGCTGGCGATATTGACCGATCCGCCAAACATCAAATGCTCAAACAGGTGTGCAAATCCTGTACGCGACGGATCTTCATCTCTTGCGCCCACGTTATACATAATATTCATTACCACCATCGGCGTAGATGTATCCTGGTGAACCACTACGCGAAGCCCATTGTCCAGCGTAAATCTTTCAAAATGTATCATAGCGTGTTAACAGTAGTTGGATGAGAAAGTTGTAAAAATATCAAACAACGGGGATAAAAAGCCGACAAATTAGGAGGTCGGTATATATCATTGATTTAAAAGTTTTTTAAGAACCTGGCGGGTCGAATGACATAACGATGGAAGTGTCCCCGGCAAACCTGCCAGCCAATTAATTTACCATGTAGTCCTAGAAAATACTTTTGACCTTCATCTCCAATTGTATTAATTCGCCGTTACGCCGAACAATGAGTTTTACTTTTGTATTGGGTGATAACAGGGCCGTTTTGTATCGGCTGAAGTTTTGAGAAAAGTCATTGTTGACAGCAATAAGCTCATCATTCTCTTTTATTCCAGCCACTTCCGCCGGGGAACCTTTTGCAACGGTTCCGATTAGAATTTCTCCGTTAATATGATACAATTCAATACCCGAATAAGAATAATCAAACGGATCGCGGAAATGCGAATTCGGCACCATATGAATATCTCTTTTGGGATAATTGAATATTACATTGAATCGTCGCAATATATCATTACCTATAAGACCGCCGAGATAAGGATACGAGGTAATATTAAATGCATCCTCAAAAATATAAGTAGGTACATTTCGGAATCGATAGGGACCCAGCTTTAGTTCTTTTACAACCGTTAGATTCATACTGATCTTTCCGCCAATACCTTCGCCATCCTTTGGCCAGAGCTTTCGTTTTTTTTGTAACAGTGAACTGTCGTCAACAAAATCCTGCGACAGCATCAGGCATACGCCTGCACCTATATCGTGGAGAAACCGGGCATTGTGTGTTGACTCATCTTTTATCCTTGCATACTGAACGGGCAATGTGCTTAGGATGGGCCTGAATAAAGATCCGCCTTTCGGGTAACGAATAGAGCCTTTGCTGCAAATGTCAATCTTCAAACTATCATAGTTCACTTTCAGGATATAACGGCTGAACAATGAGTAGCCTATAATACCGTCTATCTGCTCGCCATATACACTGGTGAGCACGGAATAATCATTCACATGAAAATTAAGACTGTCCACAATAAGGTTGGGAAAACGAAGAGAGCGGTTGTACAAAAATCCCACCTTTTTTATACCCGCTATTCCGCGGATAGTGCGGTCGGAGGCCTCAGGATGTAATTTAAAATACGCCACAGTTGTTGAGTCCAGCGAGATCCCGCTGCTACCGGTGTCTAATATAAAATTAAGTGTATCGGGGAAGTTGTCGAGTTGCGCCTGGAGTATAACCACACCGCCGGTTAATTGTGTAAAAGGGATTCTTGATAATAACTTTGAGGCCGGCTCAATGAATTCTTCCTGCGCCCTGGAAACGGATAGAAGAAGTATAAACAGTGCAAGTAATCCCGATTTTCTTTTCATACAGCTATATTGGTTCTCATATGTGCCCATGCGTTAGCTACACTATGCGCATGATCCTTGATCAAAGACAACTTAAACGACAAAATTGACGCAACGGCCTTTATATAATAATAAATTTACTCGTTTGCCTTGCCAAAACAAAACCGTTCGCGGATTTTCTTGTTATTGCATTGTATTTTTGCACACTCCAAAGAGTAAAAGATTCGATAATGAATTTAACCGACCTGTTAGAACGAGCCGCGAAGTTTGAATTTTTATCCAAAGACGAAGGCGTTTATCTCTATCATCATGCTCCCCTGACCGACCTGATGTTTGTTGCGGATGAATTGCGGAAAAAGCAAGTGCCCCATGGAAAGGTAACCTGGCAAATAGATCGCAATGTAAATACCACCAATGTATGTGTTGCCAATTGTAAGTTCTGCAATTTCTTCCGCATACCGGGCCATGCTGAGGCCTACATCACGGATATGCCGGTGTATCGTCAAAAGATAGAAGAGACATTGAAATATGGCGGCGATCAGTTGTTGCTGCAAGGCGGTCATCACCCTGAATTGGGCTTACAATTTTATGTTGATACATTTCGCCGGATAAAAGAAGAGTTTCCGGCCATCAAACTACATGCACTTGGCCCACCTGAAGTAGCGCATATTACCAAACTTGAAAAAAGCTCCCATCGTGAAATACTGTCTGCGTTAAAACAAGCAGGAATGGATTCGTTGCCTGGCGCAGGCGCCGAAATACTTATTGACCGGGTGCGCCGGCTGATATCGAAAGGAAAATGCGGTGCGCAGGAATGGCTCGATATAATGCACGAAGCACATAAATTAAATATTACTACTTCGGCCACTATGATGTTTGGCCATGTAGAAACGATCGAAGAGCGTTTTGAGCACCTCGTAAAAATAAGAGAGGTTCAAAACCGCAAGCCGGCTGACGCAAAGGGATTTCTCGCTTTTATCCCGTGGACCTTCCAGGATGTTGATACCTTATTGGCAAAAATCCGTGGTGTACATAATCTCACCACCGCAGATGAATATATCCGGATGATTGCGTTGAGCCGGATTATGTTGCCTAATGTAAAAAACATCCAGGCAAGCTGGTTGACCGTAGGTAAGCAAACTGCCCAGGTCTGTTTGCATGCAGGCGCCAATGATTTTGGTTCAATTATGATAGAAGAAAACGTGGTGAGTGCTGCCGGAGCTCCGCACCGCTTTACTTATAAAACGATACAGGATGCTATTAGCGAAGCAGGTTTTGAACCCCAGTTGCGCAACCAGCAATATGAGTGGAGAGAGATTCCGGAAACAATCGAAGAACAAGTAGTAAATTATTAATGAACCCGGCCCCTTGCGGGAACTTTTAAACACACTCACAACCGACTATTCACTATTTACAATATCGTGCTATGAAATCAACAAAGACATTTAGCTGGTTCCGGAAAATTGCATTCGTTGAAGGCATTTCTTTTCTTGTTTTATTATTGATCGCTATGCCGTTGAAATATTTTGCGGATATGCCGATGGCCGTTACCATAGTAGGCGGCCTGCACGGTCTTTTATTTGTTGCCTTTATAGTGATGGCATGGGAGGTCAAAAGTCAGTATAAAAAAGATTGGGGCTGGCTGATCAAATCTTTTATCGCTTCGATCATACCGTTTGGTACCTTCTGGATGGATCATACACAATGGAAAAGGGAAGAAGCTGCCGCTCACGCAGGTTTGTGACTTTAATAACCCAACGGCAATTCATAAATTGGCGAAGAGCCAAACCTGCCAATTAGAAGAAATTCTATCAACGATTGACCGAACGCGGTAGCAGGGACCAAAATGCTTTCGGAAACAACAGCCTGTTGACAGCATTTATTGCAATTTTAATAAATACAACCCACCCCGGTAAACGGTAACTTCATTGCAGCAGTCGGGCCAGCCTCAACACCATGTTGTAAACAAATTTTAAAACATAGCAGGCAGCATAAAAAAACGCTCAAAGGACAACTTTTGAATAACACAATAATATGAAAGCAATTTGTTGCCTCGCATATGGACCACCGGAAACACTTCAACTCAAAGAGGTAGAAAAGCCATTTCCAAAAGACGATGAGATCCTCGTTCGGATCTTCGCAACTGCGGTAAACTCCGGCGATGTTCGGATCCGAAAGGCGGAGCCTTGGGCGGTAAGGCTATTCTTTGGTTTTACAAGACCAAGAAACCCGGTTTTGGGTGGTGTGCTATCAGGCGAAGTGGAATCAGTAGGCAAAAATGTAACCTTGTTTAAAACCGGCGACAACGTGTTCGGTTCGACCGGAATGAGCTTTGGCGCTTATGCAGAGTATAAGTGCTTGCGGGAGGATGCTATACTGGCAATAAAGCCGGGTAATATCAATCACCAGCAAGCTGCTGTGATCCCGTTCGGCGGGCACACGGCATTGCACTTTCTCCAAAAAGCAAAAATCAGGAGCGGGCAGAAAATTCTTATTTACGGTGCATCCGGATCTGTTGGATCTGCGGCAGTGCAACTCGCCAAATATTTCGGAGCGGAGGTTACTGGAGTTTGCAGCACGTCCAATTTGGAATTGGTTCAATCCCTTGGAGCCGATAAGGTAATTGATTATACGAAAGAAGATTTTACGAAGAACGGAAAACTGTATGACATCATTTTTGAAACGGTAAACAAACTCTCGTTCTCAACCAGTATCAGATCGCTCAAACCCGGCGGCGTATTAATATTAGGATCGGCAGGCCTTTTAAATATGTTGCGGGGCGCATGGGTGTCAATAACAAGGAGCAGGAAAGTAATAAGCGGAATGATCATTGAAAAAATTGAAAATATGATTTTTCTCACGGAGCTTATGGAAGCAGGAACGATGACACCTGTCATTGACAAAACCTTTCTGCTTGGCGAAATAGCGGAAGCGCATCGCTATGTTGAAGGTGGACACAAGAAAGGAAATGTGGCGATAGTACTGCATCAAAACTAATAGACGGATAATCAGCTGCAAGGGCCGGTTAAAAAATCGGTGGGCAAAATGAATACCTGCGCTATGATAAGGATACGGCGGTGGCTATCTTTGCGCTTGCAACCCTCATCCTAAATTAGAAAAAAGTAGTACCATTTAAACTACACTCATGAAAATTTCTGTTGCGCAGACCAAACCAGTTACCGGTAATATTGAAGCAAACATTGACAAGCACAAAGCGTTTATAAATATTGCTGCTTTAAATGGCGCGGACCTTATTATCTTTCCTGAACTTTCACTAACGGGCTACGAACCCGAATTGGCCCGCGAGTTGGCCATTGACGACGACGATGCCAGGCTGAATGAATTACAGGTCATCAGTGATCAAAAACAAATAGCGATTGGAGTTGGGGTGCCGCTGAAAACTGGTAGCAAGCCGTCTATCAGCATGATCATTTTTCAACCAAACCAGACAAGGCAAATCTATTCGAAAAAACACCTGCATGCTGATGAAGATCCGTTCTTTACAAGCAGGCAGGGTATCATGGGTTTAAACATCAAACAGGCCAATATTGCACTTGCAATCTGTTATGAAATCTCGATTCCTCAACACTCCGGGGCCGCTTTCAAAAGCGGTGCCCAGGTATATATTGCCAGTGTAGCAAAATTTATGAACGGCGTCAATAGCGCCATCGAAACTTTAGCCAGTATCGCCAGCGATTGTTCCATGACTGTTTTAATGTCGAACAGTGTAGGGCCTGCGGATAACGGAGAATGTGCCGGCAAAACATCAGCCTGGAACACCAAAGGTTTATTGCTGGCACAACTTGATAGCACTACCGAAAGCCTTTTGACCGTAGATACAGCATCAAACGAAAAAACCGAAACGTTGGTAGCAATCAATACAATCGACATGTGAATAAAAATCACTGAATCCGGCGCAGGCACTAGATCAGCGGTGTTGTTGTTCGCATCATTTAAAAAAACGGGTCGTTGCGGATCCGAACAGGTATTTTAATTTCTGCAAAGCACAGCCTGAGAATTCTTAACTTTCAGTACAAAATCTATTCAATAATCTACCCCCGTAGTAAGATCTTTTTTTGTTCAAATATTTTCTGCAATGTTTTTTAAAAAAAGAAGTCATGAAAATATTCATCAGCCACTCCTGGAACGACAAATCACTCGCAACACAGGTTAATGAAACCCTTGAAAAAGACGGTCATGAAGTTTGGTATGATATTCACCAACTGGTACCCGGCGACGATATACAAGGTGTAATCGATGTCTACATAAAAAAGTCCGATGCAGTGATATTAATATGGTCATTGCTCGCTTTTGACTCCGCAGGTGTAGATGCTGAAATACAAACCGCCAAAAAACTGGGTAAAAGAATTATACCCCTATTAAAAGATGGCACACCCCTGGCGCATCATAAAGAATTGAAAGGAGTACTTGGTATTCCTTTCGATGATGTGCAAACAGGCCTGTTGCTACTGCAAAGAGCATTACTGATGTTGATGGCGGCAGATATGCATAAGGATACGCTATGGTTTAAGGAAGCTTTTGACAATGTGGTGGACCTCGGCGGTTATTTAAATTATGTCAACACCTATCGCCTGAAGGGCACCAGGAATGATGATGGATACAAGGAACAATGGGCTGCACGGATCGAAGAGCTGAATGCGAAAAACGAATTGATAAGAAGACATCTTCTACCCCAGGCAGAAAATAAAATGGAACAACTTCAATTGATTATGAAAGAGCTGGAGAACGGCAATGCAGGCATTGAAAAATTAAATGAATGGAAGCAATGGTGCACAAACAATGAATCATTGCAATCGGAACTGATCAATAAGTTAAAAGAATTTATTGACAATGACATCCGGCGGATACATAATGGCGGTACTCCGGTAAGTAACATTAATATAGAATCGGTGGAAGCAATTATCGTAAGGCTGGAACAAGCGATAGGCCAAAAAAAAGAACAGGCTTATCGTGATCTTACTGCATCGATAAAAAAATACGGCGGATTTTTGATGGGCGAAAAAACGGTCAACAGCATTGTTACCGGCTACCTTAACTATGTAACCCAATGTCCCCAGCTATTGAAAGAACTGTTGAACGAAACAAAGGCGTCAGAGTATGTTGCCGTAAAAGAGACTGTAGCCAAGCTAACCCGCTATCTTGAATCACAGGATCATGGTTTAGAGATGCGGAAAAAAAACCTGGAAGGCTATTTTGATGATGCCTACCTGATCAATCATACTGTCAAATTGTTAATAGAAGCGGACCTGGTAGCGAGGAACAACTTTTTACTTGACTTTGTCTCTATGAATATTGTTGAACAGTATGTTTCCTTTATTCTGAATAAACAAACAAAAACAAAACTGGATAACGTATTAAAAGAAATGAGTACCCTGATCGGTCTTAAAAAAACAGAGATCAACTGGGGCCAGGTTGCCGCAGTGGTTCTCGGTATTGCGGCCGTTAGCTCAGGTGCCGGATATATTGGTGGATTACAGACTAATCCAGACTTGCAAGGCAATACAGGTACAGGTAACGATACATCATCAAAAGGAAATGACCAGGCTTGCTGGGAAGACAGGATGTCGGCGATGAGTGCTAAATACGGCGGTGGAATTAATTTTTATCATCCGATCAGGTATTGATATCGTCCTTACTATTTAATAAGTAACACGTTTTACCCGATCAATTGCATCACCTCATTTTTTTCATTCATCAATACCAGTTTAGCTTGATAACCTTTTTTTATTTCGCCCAGCTCGTTTTGCATTCTCATCACTTTTGCAGGGTATAAGCTGCACATGCGCAACGCTTCGCTGGTTTCAATACCTGCGTGATCAACTAAATTTTGTACTGACTTACCCATGGTCAATGCGGAGCCGCTCAATATGCCGCCGGCTTCATATTTATCACCGGAAAGATGATGCTGATAACCTCCGCTATTCGTCTCCGTCACTGCATCCGTAATGACAAATAATCTTTCTTTCATCACTTCTTTCGCAATACGGATGGCTGCGTAGTCAACGTGATAACCATCCGGAATAATGCTGGCCATAACCTTTTCATCATCCATAGCAGCACCCACCAGTCCCGGCGCACGATGTTGCAAAGGGCTCATCGCATTGTATAAATGTGTAACCGTTGTAATGCCATTTCCAAAACTATTTTTCGCCTGCTCGTAGCTTGTATTACTATGACCGGCAGAAATAACAATGTTATAAGAACGAACCAGGTCGATTACTTCCTGGCTGCAGACCTCGGGAGCCAGTGTTATCATCCTGATAACTCCCTTGCCATATTCAAGTAAATCCTTCGCTTGTTGCAAAGAAGGAGAGTGTATCATTGATTCAATATGTGCCCCCTTTTTTTGGGGGTTGATCCAGGGGCCTTCAAGATGAATTCCCAGAACTCCTTCACCTCCATTGCTCCAATAATCTTTAATGGCATCGATCGATTTATGAAAAACTTCATACGAATTGGTTGCTACGGTGGGCAAGCAATAAGCGGCACCTCCGTTACGGCAATATTCATTTAATTTAGAAAGAGAACCCGCTTCAGGATAAACCGCCAGCAATCTTTCATGAGCACCGTAGATCTGCAGGTCAATAAAAGCAGGAGCGAGAAAACCATCCAGCTTTTCAATAGTTAAGCCGGCAGGAGCTTCGGCAACAGGAACAAAAGCCTGGATCATTCCATTCTCAACAACGACCACATGATCCTTTACCCATTTGTTACCAGTAAAGATAGTATCCGCGGTATACGCCTTTTCACTTTGTATATTCATGCCTGTAAAAATAGATCAGAATCCGAATGCTTTTTTATACTGCCGGTTCTTTTGTGTAAGATAGTCCGAAGATTCCTGTACTTTTTCCAAAGCCGGCTTCATCATATTTTCAAAATATCCTGCTTTGTCTTCCATTATAATCGGTAATTCACCGATCCATGTTATAAACTCATGCTCAAGTACACCCTGCCATCCTTTTGCATAATTTAATGCCGCAGTTTTTAAACCCGTTTCCGGCTCGTAATCTTCAAGCAGGCCGATGCTATCTACCACGGACTGGTTGATCAGTGTTGCTTGTTCAAGCAGGTTTTTTAAGCCCGCGGTATCCGCCACATAATTATTATTATCGCGAAGTTGCTTTTGTATGGTGATCACTGAATCTGCCAGCTGGTTAAGCCGGGGTTCCGGCTGATCAAGCAATCGATGAATACTATCATAAAAGAGTTTTGCTTCGCTGGGGGAGGTTTGCTTACATCCTGCCATTATCACAATCAAAAAAAAGAAAAAGAGTGGTAGCGTCTTCACCTGGTCGATATTTAGTTGCAATATACTCCCATTGGTTTTATCGGCCGGTTCGCCGCCACCATTGTTCCAATATCCTGCGTAATTTTGCAGGTTATTAAATTCAGCTTTGCAAAAGATGAACTATTATATCAGGGAGGGATCATTCATTGCCCGAATAGCAGCATGGAAACTGCACTGTGCTAAAGTGGCGATTGTAATTGGCAAAACCATTCATCTTTACAATACTACCCGGCATGAATTTTTGTCAAATACACAATGGCACTTACATGAACTGAAACATATAGAGCAATTCAGGCCATGGCTTTATGCAATTTATTTTTTTATACCTATGGGAGAGCATCCGGCATGGTTATACCTATAATAAATATGAGCGGGAGGCTAGAGCCGCTGAAAACGACCACCAACTTTTTGAAAAAACGTAGCTACAAAAATAATTCTTCCATCAGCCGGTTACAAACCTGTACCCAATCCCTTTTATCGTTATAATCTCCAGCGACGGATCTTCCCGCAGGTAACTGCGAAGCTTTGTAACATATACATCGAGATTACGGGAATTAAAAAAAGAGTCGCTGCCCCATAACAGGTTCAGTATTGCCTTACGATCAATGATCTTGTCCCGGTTCTCATATAAAATCTTCAGCAGTTCATTTTCACGATAAGATAATTTGCGGTCGCCAGTACCATTGCACAATAGCTGGCGATTCAATTGAAAAATATATTTGCCAATGCTAACCGAATCACCCACGATCTTTTGCGAAGAACCGGCTTTGTTGCGCAATACATGCTGAATGCGAATGATCAATTCTTCCATACTGAACGGCTTGCGAATATAATCGTTGCCCCCGAGTGTAAATCCTTTCACCACATCTTCCGTCTGTGCTTTGGCCGTCAGGAAAATGATCGGAACTTGTTCATCCAGGCGGCGGATCTCGTCAGCTATAGCGAAACCATCTTTGTTGGGCAACATGATATCCAGTACACAAACGTCCGGTTTCGTTCTTTTAAAAACTTCAGTTGCTTTACCACCATCGCTTTCCATAATCACTTCAAACCCGCGGCTTTCCATGCTTTCCCTGACTATCTTTCCCAGGAACAATTCATCTTCTACATAAAATATTTTCACATTACTCATAGTGTATTCGTTAAACTGCAGTTGCCCCCGCTTTTGGCAAGGTAATTATGAATGAACTTCCCAACCCTTCGTGGCTCTCTACCTCAATACGGCCTTTATGCTGGTGTACCACCTGCGCTGCATAACTTAATCCGAGGCCATGTCCCTTTGCATTATGTGTGTCACCGGTTGGCACCCTAAAGAACTTTTCAAAAATTTTCGCCTTGTATTGCTTCGGGATGCCGATGCCATTATCCGTTACGTTTAACACCATGTTTACGCCTTCTTCTTTTATATCAACACGTATCGTAGCGCTTCCTTTGCTGTATTTTAATGCGTTATCCATTAAATTATACATAACACTTAGCAAATGCAGGCGATCGCCCGTAATAAGCAAGTCGCCTTCCGCGCTAACATGAATGCTGGCGTTATATTTTTCTAATTGCAGGCGCAGCGAACCCACTACCTCATTTACTATTTCTTTCAGGTCTACTATTTCATTTCTTATTTCTACACGCTTATTTTCAAACATCGACAGTTTTAATACTTTATCGACCAGCAATCCTAACCGCTGCAGTTCATTCTGTGATATATCAAGGTATTCTTTTGTTTTTTGAGGATCCCGGATAGCATTAAAGTTTTTTAACGCTTCAATAGCAACTGCCACGGTTGCGATCGGTGTCTTTAACTCATGCGTGATATTATTAATAAGGTCACTTTTTATACGGGCCAACCGATACTGGCGAAGCAACCCCCGGTATAATAAAATAAAGCAAAGAATGGTAAGCCCCACAAGAAAAATGGAAAAAAGAACAGGAAGAGAAATTTTTTGAACCAGGTAAGAGAATATATTATTCAATTGTATTTTGTAGCCGCCAAAACTGTCGGCCGGGGGTGGCCGCCGCATATAATTTTCACTTGTAAAGAAGTCATCCTGCTGCCGAAAAATAGTAAAAGGCACACTGAGCTTTTGTTCAATTAATGTTTTAGCAAACACGGCCGATAATTTTTCAACCGAAATAGAATCGTTAAACAACGAATCGATCATTATGCTAAAGCGTTCGCCCTTTTCATTATTTAAAAAAATAGTATTGGTTCTGAAAAAAGTATGGTTGTTATCGCCCCGGTCTTCCGCCGAAATATTGATAACCCGGTTATTGGTCGCTCTTACTTTTAAAGAGTCATCTCTTTGTCTAACCAGTGGCTGATTTCTTACCACTAACACTTCATCAATCTGGCCGGGATGCACCGAATCATTAACAAAACCAAACCTGGGTACCTTGTCCCTGCTGTTATTGCCTGCATCAGCATTTAAAGAAATGACAACCCCTGCTTTTGCTTTTTTCATTTTGTGCAGGGAATCGCCTACCATTTTTCGTTTAAGCAAATTGAAAACTCTTGTTACACGCGGAGAAGCCTGCTTCTTATAGGAACCTTCTGCCATTTCTCTCTCCCCCATAGCTACTGGTTTGACTGAGCTGTCTTTAAAAAGCTGTTGCAGCTTCTGCTGCAGCACCGTATCCTGCTGCTCACGAACCGTTTCGCGGAAAAGTGATTGCACACGCAGCTCAACAGTTTTCCGTTCCCGGTTATATGTATCCTTTAACCAGTACACCTGGAAACCTGTTATCGCGACGATAACGACACCCATCAATATTGCTAACCAGCGGAGTCTGCCCATTGCTTTTGTTACAATCACAAATGTAATTTAATGTTGGACGGGTTTGCCCGCCATTAACCTTTATTAACCTTAATGCAAGGTGCATTAACCGGCTTGCAACGCGCAGTATAATAGCTTTGGTGAAAAAAACCGGAGCAGGCTAACAAAGCCGGCATAAAAACTCCTGGTGATCCGCTGCGTTGTAATATTCCGGAAAAAAATAAAACTGACATATGAAGAAAATAATGTTTTCAGCCTTTGTGCTCTTATCAATTGGCACAGCCAATGCGCAACAAAAAGAAGGCAAAGTAATTTACCAGCGAACCACCCAGATGCAGATGCGGATAGCCGGTCACACCGGAAGTGAAAATGAAACAATTCGCACAAGAACGGATAGGTTTGAAATGAGCTTTGCAAACGGCCAAATGATCTGGAAACAAATGGAGGACGAGATCCAGGATGAAAACTTCAGCGGAAGTGGCGGCGTGATGATCCGGAGTTTCGGTGGCGGAGTTGATGATGTCACATTCTGTGACTTTGATAAGGCACGTAAGGTAGAGCTGCGTGAGCTTTTCGATAAAAAGTTTGTGATAGCCGATAGCATACGCCGCGGCAACTGGAAACTGAGTGATGAAACAAAAACGATCTTAGATCATCTCTGCCGTAAAGCCACTTCACAACGCATAGGTAAACGTATGTCGATGTCCATGGACAATGGCAAAATGGAACGCAAAGAGATCGATGATACCACCACGATTGTTGCATGGTTCACTACCGACATACCTGTTTCAGCCGGACCGGAAGTACAGGGGCAATTGCCTGGCCTGATCCTCAGCCTGGAAACCAATAACGGCCGGACGGTTTATACAGCTTTAGAAATTTCTCCAAAACCTGATCTTGCTTCTATCAAAGAACCGACCAGGGGAAAGAAAGTAACTCCTGATGAATTCGCTAAAGAAAGAAACAAAATGATGGAAGAAATGCAAAAAAACAACCAGGGTGGAAACTTCCAGATACGAATGAATTGATGTGATCAGCACATAGCTAAGCGGCCAATTTTCCCAGGATGGCCGTTTTTTTATTTCTCTATCTGACTATAATTATATAAATAGTTTTTTAATGTTAATACAGGTTGGTTAATTTTAGCGCATCCAATCTTTGGCAAGCCGTAGTACCCCTTTAACCATTCATTAAACCTACGGCCATGAAAAAGAGACTTTTACTAAGCTAATGATGGCGAACATGGAAATGAGATATGGATAAGCAACGGTACCGGATCTGCGACCCGGCTGATGCAGGATATAGAACCCGGTGTTGTCGGTTCAGATCCCACGGAAATAATAGAATCTAACGGAAAAATATTAGCAGCTGCAACCAGCTCCCTATTTGGAACTGAGATATGGATCGCCGATGCGCCTGCTGATATTCCTTTACCACTCGAGCTCCTGGAGTTTAAAGGTGCCGTGGTAAATGGTGATGGCCTGTTACAATGGAAAACAGAAAATGAAAACAATACAAATGAATTTGTAGTAGTAAAAAGCACGGATTACAACGGTTATAAAACGATAGGTTCCGTTACGGCAGCTAACTCACCGGGTATTCATCATTACAATTTCAGGGAGGTTGCTATTGCATCATTGGGCTCGCCTGTTATTTACTACCGCCTGAAACAAACAGACGTTGACGGCGGGTATACTTATTCCAATGTTGTTACACTGGCGATTGATAACAACAGAATTTTTGTGATGCTTTATCCCAACTCCTTAAAAAATAAAATAAATCTTACAATAAACATTTCTCAAAAAGATAAACTGCAATGGCAGTTGGCCGATAATACAGGAAGAACGGTAAAGCGTGGCACCTATGATCTTTCCGCAAGAAGTACCGCTGTAAGTATTGATATACTTAATTTGAGTGTGGGAATATATTTTATGCGGTTAAACGGATCTACTTTGCAGCAAGTGATAAAGGTGGTGAAACAGTAGAAAAGCACAAGTAAGTTATAAATTAAAAAAAGCTGCCAACTTGTTACAAGTCGGCAGTCTTTTTTTCGCAATCAAACAGGAAAAACTTTCTTACCATTATTTCCGGTGAACAGGTATATACTCATCCAAATATTTCTTAACCGAATTATTCCAACCGTTTAAGTTTTTATCCCGTTGCTTATTCAATCCATTGTTCACAGTGTTAAACTTATCACTGGCTGCATTGATATCGTCAACCACTTTATTGAACTGGTCAATATCCTCTTGCGTTCGTTTTGCACCACGCTTTGAGTCGAACTGCTTTTTAAGCTTAGCAAAATTTTCTTCCTTCAGGAAAAAATCCGTCAGGGCCGATCCCTGGTTAGCTTCATCTCTATAAAAATTCAACATATTACGGCACGCATCAACCAGGGATGGATCGTTGTTGTAGCCTTTCAACTCCTTTAATTTTTCCAGTCCCTGTTCTGAGAAGTTCTGCAATGAATTGATATTTTGCTCAATGCTGCTTATGCTTTTTTTATTTAACGATTCCATCAGGTAGGCTTCTTGTTTATGCGCTTTAAAAAAGACCAGGTAGATCTCGTCATAATGCTTCATTACCTGGTTGGCCACTTTCATTTTTGCCTCAGTCGCAGTTTCGCCGCCATCTATAAGTGTAATATTATGTTTGGCGGCAAACTGCTTTTGCATTTCCGTCTGGCGGCGAAAGGCATCCTCTAATTTTTCGTTGGCTTTTTCCTGTGCCAGCATATACGCCTCCATAAGATCATAACTTTGTTCGGCTATCTCCTCCATGTTAACGATCTTGCCATAGTCTTCATTAAAAACGCTGTTTAATATCTTCAGATACGCTACCGTCGTATCTTTCAGCGTGCGGTCTCCTTTATAAGGCGGCATACCCATTATGTCAAAGCGGGTATCGCTTATCACTTTTAGTACTTCAAGCCGCCGCTTTTCCACTTTTCTTGCACTCTTGCCATGTGACATGCCGCTCAGGTATAATAAATATTTTTCTGTCAGCGACTGGTTAGCTTTCCCGATATGTTCCATGTATTGGACCGGGGTTTCAAATGCCTGGGCAATAATTTGTGACGATAACAAAACAGTTGATGTGAGAAGGAGAAACAAGTTTTTTCTTAAATAAATTTTCATGGTCAGGCAATTTTCGGGCTGATGATCATTGAGCCCTGTTAGTTTTGAGTTGTTGTAAATTAATCAAATCACATAGAATTAAAAATGTTTCGCTTATATAGCCATCTTCTTCAATGCTTAGCAGCCAGTTGCTATTTATTTCTTTGGTATAACTGTTATTTGCCAGCAAGTCCTTATCCGGACCATGATTATCAGCCGTAAATTTTTTATCAACTGCTATCATTTTTTTAATATCCATTTGCTGGTTGTTCTGCTTTATCCATTGTTCAAAACCTTCGGGGTTTAAAGAAATGGTCTCTGTTTGTGCCCGGCGTGCCCTGAGTGCTTCCGTTATTTTCCGTGTGTCCTGGAACAGTTTATTAGTATGCGTCCTTTCTGCACTCTTCTTTGCGATTTCACTTACGGGTAGAGTTGTTAATGGTTTATAGTATACATTTCTTTCAATTCTATCCGCCGGTAAAACAAACGGAGAAAATTTCTCACGGTAATCAAGGCCGTCAAAAGCATCCGGTAGTACAATATCGGGACTGACTCCATTTTTTTGTGCTGTTTCACCAGAAAGGCGGTATAGTTTTCCGACGGTAACCTTAACGAAGTCTTTCGCGTTCCCAAACTGCAGAGGCCTGTTGGTGATCGTATCAAGCACCATCATTTGTTGCATGGTCGCCTTACCATATGTATTGCTGCCCACGACTAACGCCCTGTTGTAATCCTGTAGTGATGCAGCCAGTATTTCCGAAGCCGATGCGCTTTGCCCGTTTACCATCAATGCCATTGGTCCACTATAGATAGTTCCCCTGTTTGGATCTTTTAGAAAAATTGTCTTTCCATCTTTCTGCATTTGTCCCATCAACGGCCCGCCGTCAATAAAAATGCCGATCATCTCTATCGCTTCATTAAGCGAACCCCCGCCATTATATCGGACATCGAGTACAAGACCATCAATATTTTCCTTTTTTAGCTTGATAATTTCTTTTGCAACATCATTGGCACAACTGGAACCGCTTTCATTTTCCCATTTTGTATAAAACGCTGGTAATAGGATGTAACCAATTTTCTTCTCCCCGGTTAATACAAATCCTTTAACAACATTTTCTTCTTTCCCGATCTTTTCTTTTCGCAGAAACACTGTCCGGATCGTACCATCCTTTTTTCGAAATTTTATTACCAGCCGGTCACTCATTGCCGGTTCCAGTATTGCGTGTGCATCCTCTACAGTGAGTTCGCTCATTTCTATTGCCTCTTTACCTTCCCATTGCAGGCTCAACAATTCATCGCCTTCGTTCAGATCGCCGGACTGCCACGCAGGGCCGCCAGGTATTAATTTATCAATAACGATCACGCCTTTTTCATTTTCATCGAGCTCAAAGCCAAATGAAAGCGATTCTGTACTAAGTGCTGATTTGAAATCCTCTTTTGCTTCTGCAGAAAAATAGTTGGTATGCGGATCGAAGCCTGTTGCTACAGCGTTGAGATATAGCCTGTAAGCATAGCCGGGAAAACCAGCCGGATGATCCAGTATTTTTTTCAACGCCTTGCTTTCCGCCAACCCAACCCGCTCCCTCACTTTCGCTTCTGCCAATGGAATAACGGTTTTAAATGTTGTTTTCCCGGAACTGTCCGCTCTTGCAATATCATGGAGTTGAGACAATGCCTTATACTTCAGGTACCGCGACCAGCGGCTGGACAATCCCTTAAGATCGGCTGCAAAATTGAATGTCTCTTCCGCCGAAGAACTAATGGATTCATTGGCAGAAAAATCGAATGGCTTTTGGGAAAGTTTATTAATGATCGAATCGGCACGGACCATCGCCCTTTTATAAAGAACTTCAAAGAGATCATAAAAAGCCCACCCGTTTCCGCTGAGCTCATCATCCAACTTTGTATTGAACGCTGACAATGTTCTATACTCAGTATCCGTAAATAACAACCTGCGTCTATCGGCAGTCCTCAAAACCGACCGCAGCATAGAAACAGAAAAACTATCGTCGACGGGTCGCGGCGAAACATGATTGCGTTCTATTACTCTTTTAAGGATGATAGCCTTTTGTTGTAAGACGGAAGTTTGTGCATTAATAAACGGAGCCCACAAAACGTACATACAGGCAAAAACTGGAAACCTCTTTCTCATGGCGATAGCGGGCTGGTGGTGATCCGCCTAAACTAATTAAACTAACGTTAAAAGGAAACTATTTGGGCAGTTTTTTGTTCAGGAACAACATCCGGACGTGCTGCTATCGTCACCGCGCAGCGTGCATACCAGACGCTTTCGCAAAAAAGACAAAAGCCTTAAGCCCTGGCCAAACTACGGTGTAATAAAAATAGCAGTTGAAGATAGATCTTCTGATAAATCGTTTATCGCCTGATCATTTTTATGGCGTCTCCTTTGCTGCTGCCCAATCCGGTTTTTGTCAGGCTATAGGTGAATGTCAGCAATGCAAACCGACGCAAGGTATTCACTCTCGAATCTTCAATATAGTTCTGGTTGCTGCTGCGGGTTACTCCCGTATTTCGATTAAGCATATCGTTTACCCTGAGTTTCAATTCGCCGCGATTAAAGTTGAGGAATTGTTTGCTGATTGACGCATTCCACAACGGCACCTGTGCGTTAAACCCATTGGCCAGTTGGTTATTAATGGTGTAAGTAAATTCAGTATTGAAATAAAATCCCCCGGGCAGCTGCCAGTTAAATTCTGTTTCGTAGATCTGTGAAAAATAGCTGGTATTAAAAAAAGGCTGCAACGAATAGATTGTTTTATTATAATTCATGCCTGCAGAAAAAGAAAGATCGATCTTGTCGTTAGGACTCATGTCTATACCCAAACGGGGGCCTGCACTGAATGCATTGATGGTATTAGCTACATTATTGACAAACTGGCGGCCGTGATTATAGGCAAGACTGGTGCCAATGCGCAATGTGCCTTTTAAAAAACGTGCGGGTAATCCAAGATTGATGTCTCCGTTAAGGTTATAAACACCGTCCACATTGACTGGTCTTGTTTTCTTAACGCCGTTGCTGTACAATGTATCGGCATTCACGATCTTATTGTCCGTACGATTAAGATTGAAAAAAGCAAACAGGTTTTTATTTTTAAATGGGTTTACACCCATGTAGTTGATCTGCAGATTGTGTGTAAACTCCTGTTTAAGACCAGGGTTACCTTCTCTTATATTCAGCGCATTGCTGATATCAGGTACCGGCTGCAATTGAGATACAGTAGGTTGGTTGGTAAACGACCTGTAGTTGACCGTGAGGTTTTTATACCGCGTAAAATTATATTGAAACCTTGCTGTTGGTAAAAGATTCGTAAAGTTTTTTGTGATCACCGAATCTTTAACGCCTGTCGTGATCTTACCTTGCAACCCGGCCAGTTGCCAGCTGAGCCCGACCGCATAGTTATATTTTTTCTTTTGAGTACGAAGCCGAAGGCCGGCGTTGGTATAACCGTACCTGTTCTCAAAGTCATTGGTCAGCGAATCGTTCAACTGGTCATACTTTCCATTGCCCTGGTTATAGTCATAGGTAATTTTTTCATTGGTGCTTTTGTTATTGCTTTTTCCTGCACTGAACTCCAGCAATGAATTTTTAAAAATCGGTTCGGTATAAACAGCTCTAGCAGTATACCCGTGCAGGTCGCCCTGGTTACTGATGTGCTGGTCAGTAGAATCGATCCGGCTTCCCCCGCCGCCACGGCTAAAGAATTCATTGACCGATTCCAGGCTACCATCGGCATCACTGCTGTTCAACGTGGTTTGCAGGCTCAACGAAAATGTTCTTCCTCTGCGCCTGAATTTTTTCCGGAACAGCAGATCGTTCCGCAAGTTATATGCCGTATTGTCTGCAATAGAATGATTATACCCGCTATTGCTTAATCTTCCATCCAGTCCCAATTGCTGATAGTTGCTCAGCGAATTATTTTTTGTTTGCTGGTAGCCGAGTGAAGGCGATACCTTGATGGAATGAAAGGAGTCTATCATATAATCAAACCCGAGGTTGAGGCGGTGACTATTGTTGATATTATTGCTCAGTGAATTTTGATTGTAGAAATAAGAAGAGTCGGGTAAAATATATTGTCGCTGTACCTGGGATTCGATTTTGGGGTTGTAGTGATTATAAAAATAATTGCTGGTGAAATCGATTTTATTACCAATGATATTATTATAGTTCAACCCGCCGCCCCAGATAGTACGAATACCGCTGTTATTGCCTCCAGGTAAAGCACCATTGGAATTATCTGCAGTAATGTTGATAATATTTCCGTTACCCCCTTTCATCATTCTTCCCAGCTCCCCGGTAAAATTCATCATGTCCATAAAGGAAAATCCCTCGGCATTGGTATTGTTAGCCATACCGATTGCTGACATCTGCCGGGCTCCTTTAAAGGAATTGACATTGAACCGGCCTTCAAAACGATCATCAGTGCCTGCTCCGCCGGTAATTTTTCCAAATGCGCCTTTCTTTTTATCCTTTTTCAGTTTCAGGTTGATCGTCTTTTCGCTATTGCCATCATCAAAGCCTGTCATTTGTGCCTGGTCACTTAGTTTATCATAGACCTGCACTTTATCTATTGCGTCAGCCGGTAAGTTTTTAGTGGCCATCTTAGGGTCGTTGCCAAAAAATTCTTTTCCATCGACAAGCACTTTGTTTACAGTTTGCCCCTGCGCCTTTACAGTGCCATCTTTTCCGACTTCCACGCCGGGCAGTTTCTTTAACAGTTGCTCTACGCTGGCATTGGGTTGTGTTTTAAAGGAACCTGCATTGTATTGGACTGTATCACCGATCAAAGTAACCGGTGGTGCTTCATTGGTGACCAGTACTTCTTCCAGCACTTTTGTTCTGTCATTCATCACCACATTGCCCAGGTCGGTGTTTTTGACGGTATCGCTAAGCGTAAAATTTTTATTGCTGTTGTGATAGCCGACATGTGTGATCAGCAATCTGTATTCACCCGCCGGAATATTGTCAAGGAAAAACCGGCCCGCATCATCTGTCATCCCAAACGTAAACAACGATGAATCTTTTTTTACCAGTATGGTTATGGTTGCATCCGCTACAGGTTTGCCGGACAATGTATCATAAGCTACTCCTTTTACAAAACCATTCTTTTGTGCAGACATGGAGATGCTGCAAGCAGAAAGTATCAGGAGAAAATAAAATTGCCTCATAGCCGGTGGGTTTTATTAAGCGGCTACGAAAATATTCTTACTAAAAACGATAAACGGTTAATTTGGTTTGGTTTAATGTTAATGAAGGTTAATAGCTGAAAATAAAAAAGGAAAGAGAAAACGTATTGACACTGTTTTCTCCTTCACAACTTGTTTGTTACTGTGTTTGGAGTTTAATGCTTCTAAACCTGGCTTAATCTTCTATATCGCCTTGTTCATCATCGTCCCTTTCGTGTTCGTAGATAAGCACCCTGACTTTCCATTCCAGCATTTCATACTGCATGGATATTTCAAGCCTCATCCGGTCGGTATTCCGGTCGGGGTTTTCAAATTTCATGGTTATGCTGCTGAATTTTTTTTCTTCAACCGGCGTTTTATACTTACCGCCGAGATAAAATGTTTCGCCATAGTCCATTTTTACACCGAGTTGGTTAAACTGCGAATGCAGTGCCCGGAATTTTTTCTTAGCGGCTTCAAAGTCATCTGTCGTCAACATTAATGCCTGCCAGCTGTAAACCTTTCTTTTGTTGGATGAATACTTTGTAATGGAGGATGTCTCCGCACCGCTTACTTTTAAGTTGCATTCATAACTGGTGGCTTGCGGGTTTTCTTCAATGACGTTTCCCTGCAGGTTGCCAAACTGGTGAGGATATTCCCTAATGATTTTGCGGATGTCAATGGCCAAAGCATTTGCCAAAGGAAGCCGGAGTTGCGAATAAGAAGAAAGAGTCAGGGCAATAGAAAGAACAGTAAACAGTAGTGGTTTTACGATTTTTTTCACGAGTAATGGATTAAACGGGTTAATAAGAGCGCAAATATTATTAAATCCTGGAACTTTTACATACTTTCAATACGCTTTTTTCGTTAACCATTCAATTAAACAATCCGACATGAAGAATAGAAACATTGTACACTCCCATGAAGAGGCGAAGATCTATCGCAGCTATTACAAACCTTCCTTTAATTTTTTCCGGTTGTTCAAATCGGTACTGGCGGTTTTTATTTCAGGATCGTCACCTGCAGCAGGAACCGTAAGAAGGAAATAAAAAGTCTCTACTAACCCATCCATTATATTCTAAAGTCTCCGCAGGTGCGGAGACTTTTTATTTTTAAGTGAGGTTGGAAAACTTTTTGGAAGTAGGGTAACAATATTTAACTAAACAAATACTCCACATCCTCCCTCGACAAGCTCTTTACAAACGAAGAGTCGTCGGCTATCAGGTCTTTCGCCAGGGCTCTTTTCTTATCCTGCAATTGCAGTATCTTATCCTCTATCGTATCTCTACAGATCATACGGTAAGCAAAAATGTTTTTTGTTTGCCCTATACGATGCGTACGGTCAATAGCCTGTTGTTCTACCGCGGGGTTCCACCAGGGATCAACGATATATACATAGTCAGCGGCCGTTAAGTTCAAACCTACACCACCTGCTTTTAATGAAATTAAAAACACTCTTACGGTGTCATCGTTCTGAAAACTTTGGATCGCTTTTTCCCTGTCAGGTGCTGATGTGCTTCCATCGAAATATTGATACTTCACTCCCAGTTCATCCAGTTTGCCTCTTATCAATGCAAGCATTCCGAGAAATTGAGAGAACACAAGGGCTTTATGATTACTTATATTTTCGGTGATCTCTCTTGCCAGTTCGTCCAGCTTGATAGAATGATTTTCAAATTTTTCTTCTTCGTTGAGTATGGCAGGTGAATCGCAGATCTGCCGAAGCTTCATCAGGCCCTGCAAAATGGTCAACTGCGATCGTTGTATACCCTGCTCTTGTATAGTGCCTAAGATTTTATCGCGGAAATCGTTCCGGTAGGCATCATAAATTTTCCGTTGCTCATCCTCCATCTCGCACCAGAGTATCATCTCTTGTTTTTCCGGGAGGTCTTTGGCTACCTGTTCCTTTGTTCTGCGGAGGATAAATGGGTAAAGTATTTTTCTTAAATGATCCTTGCGGTCCTGCTCACCAAACTTATCGATGGGTATTGCAAACTCCTGCCGGAAAAATTCCATCGTACCCAGCATACCGGGATTAAGGAAGTGCATTTGTGCAAACACATCGAACGTATTATTCTGTAATGGGGTACCGCTCATGCAAAGCCGGTGTTTTGCATTTAACAAACACGCAGCCTTTGTTACTTTGCTTGCCGGATTTTTGATCGCCTGGCTTTCATCCAGTATTACATAATCAAAATTTATACTCATCAGCAGCTTAATGTCACTGCGCAACGTACCGTAAGTAGTAATGGTTACATCGTGGTCGACGATCTCTTCTCTCAACCTTGTCCTGGTAGGACCATGATGAATGCGGTAGGTAAGTTCAGGCGTAAATTTTTTTATTTCGTTTTCCCAATTGTAAATAAGCGTTGTGGGGCAAACAACCAATGCTTTTATATTTCCATGTGCATGCCGATAATGATCCAAAAAGGATAAAGCCTGTACTGTTTTACCGAGGCCCATATCATCGGCGAGTATACCGCCCCATTTTATTTCTGTCAGGTAGTTGAGCCATTGATAGCCCGCAACCTGGTAGGGGCGCAGTACCGCTTTCAATGTTTCCGGTGGCGCAATTTCTTTAATCGTATTAAACTGCCTTAAGTTCTCGTATTTCTCCTCCAGTTGTACCACCAGCTCTTCTTCATCCCGTCCTTCATATAGTTCATCGACAACGCTCAAATGATACCGGGAGAGTTTAAGATTATTTGAACTGCCTTCTCCTACACGAAAAAGTAATGAGTATTTTTTTAACCATTCATCCGGCAATATTCCTAACGTACCATCATTAAGCTGGACAAACTGCTGCTTATTCGCTAATGCTCTTTTTACTTCCGCTACTGTTACTTTCTGATCACCGAAAACGACATCAACCCTTGCATCAAACCAGTCGGTATTACTGCTGATAAAAATCTTGGTTTGCGGTTTGGCCGTATTGAAGCGAAAATTTTTCAAAGCTTCAAAACCAAAAACAGGCGTCTTCATTTCTTTCATCGCATCCACGAAAAGAAAAAACCAGTTATTCTTTAATACGTCTGCTCCCTTCAAGGCAAGTGACCCGCTTTCTTCATTGACGATAAAATTCGAATGAAGATTCTGCAGCTTTGTAATAAAAGCGGCTTCCGCTTCGCGATTACGGTGAACGATCAATACGTTATCTCCCTGCGGAACGACGATCTCATCACGATCTTTTGCTTTTGTTTCGTATCCCTTGTAAGAAAAAGAAGGTTGAAATACCAGGTAATCGCCTTTTTCTACTAAAAAAAGTTTCACCTCCGGGTCGCCATCTTTAACTTCCTGGATCAATGATTTATCAAAATCAACACGATGTTCTTTGGCTAATGGCAATAGAAATTCATGCAATGTTTTGCTCCATTCTTCCTGCGGTATTTCCATTTTACCGCTGGGTAAAAATTTATCTATCAGGTGCACCGCTTCATTGCTTTTCCAGATGTGCAATTGATTGTTGTATAGGAAAAGTAATGGGCTGCTCCGTTCATTCTGTTCAAGATCATACTCCATGCCTTTCGCTTTTATCCGGCAGAATATTGTATAGTGCGCCCCGTTAGCCATCGGGGTTTTTTTTACCTGGAAATAAGGATCCGCTTCTTCTTTTAATACCTGTAGTGGTTCGAGATTATTCGTCTTAAATGGCTTGTTGGCCGGCAATAAAAAGAACAATGAATTTTCCGCTTGCTCTGCACATAATTTCTTAAGCTTTGGAAACAGGTATTCTGCCATCAGTTCTTTTGTTTCTTCTGGCAAATCATCCGCCTCCTGGTGTATGATGTTTTCCCAGATTCCTGAAAAAGGAGAATTGCGGCTGATATATTTATTGATCTCGGTATCCTGGAGTTTGCGTACAATGGCAAGCAGGTGCCTGTCCTCTTCCGGTAATTTGTCGGTGTCAAGATACCGGCTGATATCGGGCTTTTCGGCATTGCCGGCAAAACCATCGTTCTTATCGTTGGGTTCACCCATCACTGCATCCACAGTAAAATAAGGATAGGTTTTTTTGTTGAAATTAAAAACAACGCCCAGCCGTTGGCCTGGTCTTGTATCTTCTTCCTGCTCGGCTTCCTCCACTTCCACCGTTTTCTCACGTTGGGGTATTATCACAGGCCTTGTCGGTGCTGCAACTGGTGCTACCCGTTTTATACTCGTATCCAGTAGCCTTAAAAAGGGTTTACCATCTTTATAAGCGAATTCAAACTTACCTTCCAGGTCGTCTTTGAGAGAATAACCGTACGCCTCTAGCAATTTATTTTTATCCTTATCCCAATTTCGGATACTGTCAAAATAGTTGGCGCCATACTTATTGTACAACTGTAAAAAGATGATCACCTTGGGTAGGCATAAGAGGTGCTCTTCATCGTCGTAATCGCAACTGGTATCGAAATTGCGTTCTTCGTTTTTGCGGATGATAACAGCATAATTGTTTCCATTCAATTTCACCGTTGCTTTTACTACTTCATTCTCTGCATGGGTGATGACAGCTTTTTGTGTCTGCAGGTATTTGTCCGCCTCTTCCATTATTTCCGGCGACGAAAGTAAACGAAGCGTTTTCATCTCAATAGCTTTCATCTTGGCAACGGTGTGACGCTGGTCGTATTTTACACCATCAGCCTGCAACTGTCCTCTATCAATCATTTCCTGCAACTGGAAAAGCGCTGCTGTTTCATGCCGGCAAATATCCCCGATATTATACGGGCAACTGCAACGAAGTGAAAGATCTTTCGGGTCTTTAAAGCGTTGAATATTTACTTTGTAATAAGTAGAGTAGCTATCGTCTTTAACCCGTAACACAGCGGAGCCAAAAAGGTCATCGTATTCCACGAGCTCAACAAAACCAAGCGTATGAATTTTTTTTCCACGACGGATCACTTCATCAGTTCCATGAGTGTAGACGTGTTTCAAAAGATGTGGTAAAGCCATAATACAATTTGCGATTGACAATGAGCAGCAGCCGGTATACAACAGCGACAACTCATGTGTTGGTGGTTTCGGATATTGCCCTTTCTTTATTGCCTTTACAAAAAAGCGCAATCGGCAAATCTAAAGAAAACTGTAGCCAATTTCCTTGCGAAAAAGGATAAATAATAAATAAAATTTAAGGTCTGTTGTGCTATGAAAATGGATTATCTTTGGAGATTTTTTCAACCGGGAAAGCCCGCATTTTATTTCCGCTTTGGATGTTTTTTTCCAGTATTAATTTATAACGAGCTTTCCGTCTTCATACCTTGGTAACACGTTGGCTCCATCAGCGGTAAGACAATAACGGATGTCATCTTCCAGTCCGAAATTCATCAGGCGGTGATAATGTGAAGCCTCATTTTTTTTCATAAAAGCAAACATGTCTTTGTTTGCTTTTTCATACATGGCCAGGGCAATATGTGATGAGTCGCAATTGATCGAAAACTGCTTGCCGATCCTGGAAATTACAGCGCCGGCAAATAACATGTCTTCGATATTTACCCTGTCCTTCCATGCAGCACAACCAAGTATTACATGCTGATTTTTTTCCTGCAGGTGATCACAAACGGCCGACAGATTTGGAAAGGATCCTGTGACCACTTCTTTGGCACCTTTTTCCAGCGCCATATGCAATAATCTTGTTCCATTGGTCGTAGTAAGCACGAGGGTTTTTCCTTTAATAAATTCACGGGGATATTCAAAAGGAGAATTACCGTATTCCAGCCCCTCCGCAATCTGCCCGTCTCTTTCACCAGCAGTAATGCCCTCTATCTGCCGGCCGATCTCCATACACCGGGTTACACTGTCAACCGGTATTACACATTTAGCACCATTATATAATGCTGTTGCGATCGTCGAAGTGGCCCGTAGCACATCAATGATCACTACTATACTATTACTAACGTCGTACAGGTTTAAAAGGGCTGGTGAGAGGGAAGTGTGTAAACTCGGTTTATTAGTCATGCCGTGTTAATAAGAAAGGTGTTATTTGGTTTCGTGTACTTATTTGTTGAGAAATTTTCGCCATTTCTCACCTTCAGCAAAATCCTTTATCGATTTATTCCGTTGTTCAATTAACGCTTTCATATACCCCGTGAGAAACAATCGGCTGAATAATTTTCCAACGGAACCGTAGGGAGCTTCGAACTCTATCAGGTCTATCATAATAGTACCGTTATCGCATGGCTTGAAATGATGTACGTGTTTCATCATCTTAAAATCGCCCTTTGCTTGCTGGTCAACGAACATATCGGGCTTTTTCATTTCGATGATTTCGGAACGAAAGAACCGTGTTTTAAACAGGTGCTTTGCTTTCCAGGTTACTGATTCGTCCTTTTCTATAAGTCCGAAGCGTATTCCCGCTACGGCCTCTTCTTTATGCCTGGTCATTGATTCTTTGTGCATGTCAATGCTGCGTGCAAGATCGAAGACCCTGTTAACCGGGGCCGCAATAAAGGTGGTAAGATGAATGGACGGCATATTTCTAAATAAATATTGGAATTTAATGTTTGCACTTACAGCAAAAATCCAACCATACTCTTTTTATGCAAAGGGCATTTTTACCACTTTTGCCTGTAGTAATTTATCTCTCACTTTAATGAAAATATTCGAATCTATGGCGGCAGCAGGCGTATGTACATACCCCATACCTATCGCTTTGCCAAGGCTGGGTGATTGTGTACCCGATGTGACTACACCTATTGTAGCGCCGCCCGGGTCTTTAATCTCGTAACCATGGCGGGGTATTCCTTTATCTATCATTTCAAATCCCACTAATTTCCGCTGAACACCTGCTGCTTTTTGTTTTTCAAATATTTCTTTTGACGTAAAATCTTTTGTGAACCTGGTGATCCAGCCAAGACCGGCTTCTAATGGTGAAGTATCATCGTCAATGTCATTTCCATAAAGGCAAAAGCCCATTTCCAACCTCAACGTGTCCCGGGCACCAAGACCTACTGGTTTTATTCCCTGCGATTCGCCTGCGCTAAAAATAGCATCCCATATTTTCTCCGCATCATTTTCTTTGTCTTCGAAATAAATTTCAACACCTCCTGCACCTGTATAACCGGTAGCGCTGACTAATACGTTTTTCACGCCTGCAAACTCCCCTTTAACAAACGTATAATATTTAAGGTTCAGTATATCAACATCCGTCAATGTTTGCAAAATCTTTGTAGCCTTCGGACCCTGGATAGCAAGCAAACAAGTTTTATCAGAGATATTGTGCATCTCTACTTTCTTAAAATTATGCTTGCTTACCCAATCCCAGTCTTTTTCAATATTAGATGCATTGACCACCAGCATGTATACTTTATTCTCTTCAATGCAATAGACCAGCAAGTCATCAACGATGCCGCCTTTATCGTTGGGTAAGCAACTGTATTGCGCCTGCCCGTTTTTTAATTTCGACGCGTCGTTGCTGGTTACCCGCTGAATAAGGTCCAGTGCGTTTTCTCCTTTTAAAATGAATTCACCCATATGACTCACATCAAAAACACCTGCGTTTTTTCGCACCGCTGCATGCTCGTCATTGATTCCGCTATAGCTTATCGGCATGTTGTAACCCGCAAACCCCGCCATCTTAGCACCCAGTGCGAAATGCTTGCCCGTAAAAGGAGTGTTTTTCATTATACGTAATTTTGGTCGCAAATGTAAGAAACTGTTTGGCTATTATAGGATGAAAGTATGCTGCGCATTGTTGACAAAACTGGAAGAAAACAAAGTGGCTGTTATTTATCTACCAATCCTGCCAGCAGGTGAATGGGGAAACGAACCTTCATCGTTTGCCGGTGCCAGAAAGGTTTGATGCGGATCATTAATTCCTCAACTGGATTATAATGATTAACAGCAACAAAATTTGGAAGAGCCGACATGTGTTAAAGTACTCTTCAAGCTCCTCAAGCGTCCATTCATATTCGATAATTAAAGCTGGCGCCACTATTTTTTAAAGGGAAAAGGGGCGTTCCGGTATTCGTCGCCAACATATTTTCGTTCCCATCCCAGTATTTTCCTAATGTGTTAAAGTGGTGGTCATCCACCAGGGCGTCTATTTGTTTTGAAATACGCAGAAGCGAATAGGTCCAAGCAGCAAATATGGTCTTCGGCCGGGCGACGCGGCTTACTTCCATGTAAAACTCCTAAACCAGTGTAACGCTTGCGCAACTGTTATCAGGTGAAATGAAATGTCCCGGAAATTTGTATGCTCTGACGGTGAACAGAATAATAAATATGGTTTTCCCGCACGGCGTGGTCAATTTGTTTTGGCTGATATCACTTGCAAACACATCTTAAAATGGCTTGCTATCTCTTTTCAGCCTGCCCGTTGCGGTACCACAGTCCCACGCTGTCCGGGTGTGTGTCGTATTGTTTAAAATAAAAACATACAACTCCCTGGGATAGGTGGGGCGGTATTTTGCATAAAGGCCTGCTTGCTTCGAAAAATTATCTTTCATGGGGAACCCATTCAGTGCGTAAGGTCGAAAAAAATCAGGCATGAAGTTTATTGCATAAAGATTAGTTTCTGATTGGTTTAAATTAAACAATAAAATATTTTGAAGCACCCTGTATAGATCGGTGGCGGGCATGGCAATTTTCAGTGGTCAGTTAACGTGTTTTTTTATCACTGTGTGGTAAATTTGCTGTTCTTGTTTTTACAATTTTTTGTTCAAAACATAGCAATCAAATAATATGGATGAATTTTTTAACCAGGTTTATTGGGGCAATACGGTGTTAAGTTACCTGATGGTGGTCTGCGCCATTATGGCTGTTTGGATAATATTGAGGCTGGTTAAAGCCAGCTTAATTGGGTTGCTTCAAAAGTTTACAAGCCGCACCAACACCAATCTTGACGATCTTATCATTAAAGGGGTCGAAAAGTTTGTTATTCCCTATGCTTACCTCGTCGCTAACTACCATATTATCATTCAACTTAACCTGCCGGCAACACTTAGCCGCATATTAGCTGTAGCGATAACTTTTATTACATTTTATTACGCTATCCGCCTTGTCAATTTTATCATCCATGGTGCCGTGTTGGTTTACATGCATCAAAAGAAGGAGCCTGCCCACAGAATCAACCAATTGAATGGAATATTGTCGGTAATAAAGGCGATTACCTGGGCCGCAGGCATCGTTATGCTGATTGACAACCTCGGGTATAATGTTACGACCATCATCGCTGGCCTTGGCGTGGGCGGTATTGCAGTTGCCCTGGCGGCGCAAAACATCCTGAGTGATCTTTTTAGCTACCTCGTTATCTTCTTTGATAAGCCCTTCGAAGTTGGCGATTTCATTACGACAAATAATAGTAGTGGCACGGTTGAAAAGATAGGAATTAAAACATCGCACCTGCGAAGTCCTGACGGCCAGCAAATGGTAATGCCGAATTCGGAAATGGTAAAATCTGTTATACATAATTATAAAAGGCTTGAAAGGAGAAGAGTAGTATTTTCTCTCGGTTTGGTTTATTCCACAACTCCCGGCCAATTAAAAAAAATCCCTTCCCTTTTAGGTGACATTATCGCAACAAGAGAACAAGCGAGTTTTGACAGGGCGCACTTTGTATCCTTCGGTGATTCCAGCCTCAATTTCGAAGTAGTATACTATATTGACTCCGCAGACTTTTTAATTTATATGGATACACATCATTCTATTTGTCTATCCATTTTTGAAATATTCGAAAAAGAAAAAATAGAATTCGCATTTCCCACGCAAACGATTTTTATAAACAGGGAAGACAATATCAGCGAACAAACTAAAACAGATAGTTGATCCGTCTTTTATAATGGCTACCTTCGCAATACTCAAAAGTCATTAATATTTCCTGACTGGGGATACGCGACGATTTGTTGCTTATTGTTCATAGTTTGACGAGCAGGAACCAGTCATTTTTGCAGATGAAACACGGGCCGGAAAGCTCTATTCGTCTTACCTTAAAATAAGCTTGTATTACACGGACTGAGTTCGGTGAACACAAGTACACCAAAAAATAATTAATGTTATTACTTGCTACGGACCTGGACGGAACTTTTTTAGGAGGACAAACCACCGATAAAGAAATACTTTACCAGTTTATTCGGGAAAGAATTGATATAAAACTCGTTTTTGTAACAGGCCGGGGACTAGGAACAGTTCTACCGGTTTTGAATGATGTGGCTGTTCCTAAGCCTGATTATATCATCTGTGATGTTGGCGCCACGATTATAAACGGCAATACCCTTGAGCCAATACAGCCGCTACAGTCAATAATAGAAGAAAAATGGGGCGGAAGCACGTTTATTTATGATCAGCTGAAAGAGGTGAAAGGCCTTTCTTTACAGGAAGTACCACAGTCACGGCGTTGTTCATTTTATTATAATTCAGAAACCGATTTTGCACATCTGCACAAAGTGGCTGATACTATTAACTGTGATGTAATAAAATCAGCCGGCAAATTTGTAGATATCTTGCCGCATGGCGTTAACAAAGGATACTCGCTGAAGCAGTTGATCAATCTTTTAAATATTTCTCCGGCGCATATATTGGTTGCCGGTGACACCATGAACGATCTTTCGCTTTATGAAACTGGTTATAAAGGCGTAGTGGTCGGAGAGGCCGAAAAAGATCTGCTTGAAGCGACAACAAGTATGAACCATGTTTACCAGGCAAGCAGGCCGGGCTGTGGCGGTATCCTGGAAGCGTTCGACTATTTCCGGATTTTTGATCACTAATGGGAATCAATAGAAGCAGGCAGAATAAATTATATTTATATGAAAATGCCGGCTATGAAAAAGATATTTCTATTGGCAGCGTCCTCTTTTCTTTTCTCGTTTGCAGTTACACTCCACGCACAGAAAGTTACCGGTTGTGGCTTTAAGGTGCCGCCCCGATCCCTGCTTAAAACAAAATTCCAGTCAGTATATGAAGCAAGGGCCATTCTTAACAGTATGCTCGATACCATCCAATGGCAAGAAAATTTTAGTATCCGGGAACAGAATGGCATACGTAATGCTTATGCGACCATTATCAACCGCGTAAGATGGATAATCTATGACAACGATTTCCTTGAAGATATAGATGCTTACGCTTCTACCAAATGGGCGTCCATCAGTGTGCTGGCGCACGAAATGGGACATCATTATTACAATCACGTTGTTAGCAGTAGCGGAAGTACGCCACCAAAAGAAATAGAAGCGGATGCATTCTCCGGATTTGTAATGGCTAAACTTGGCGCCAGCCTTGATCAATCGCTTGCCGCCATGCAGGCAATAGCATCCGACAGGGCAAGTGCCTCGCATCCGGCAAAAAGGGATCGGCTGAATGCAATTACCCGTGGATGGAATTTAGCTGGAGGCCGTGAAACATCAGGTAATCCAAGACCGCCGGCAAACCCGATACCGACGAACCCGCCTCCTACCAATCCGACGAACCCAACTAATCCGGGTAATACCACACCTGACAATGATCCAAGTTGGATAGCGCTTACGATCCAGAGTAATAAGACAGAAACTGTGTTGTTGAGTGACGACGGAAAAAACTTTCAAGAAGCGGAGATAAAATCCGGGCAACCATTTATTTTCAAGTTTGATATCTATAATTACGGGTGGCTGCGCTTGAAATATTACAACGGATTCCGTACTTATAAACTATTACACGGAAAGGATTACAGTATTTTGTGGAACAGGCGTACAGGCAACTGGACGGTGACGGAAGTGCCGGAATAACTAATTCTTGTAAATGTGAAGAGCCTGAGAACAGGCCCTTCTTTAATCCTGTATAAACAGAATTCAACATCAACTAGTTTGACATGATTTATAGGGATAAGGTTACATGTTTACCAATAATACTTTAACAGCCCCGTTTTAATATTTCGGCTATTACTCCGGCTTGTTAAGCGCAGGCCCATGATCATAACTTAAGATGCGCGACATTTTCCAGGTACCATCGTTTCGCAACCATACGTGGGTAAACTTTGCACGCCCATCTAATCGTTCTTTTTCACCTTTTTCTATTATATAGAAAACATGTTCACCGCTAAGAATGGCACCGTAAATGCTATCAGATTTTTTTAGCGGAAAGACCTTCAATGATCCTGCTACAGCCTGGCGTCTTAACCGGACATCGCTATTGCTGCATAAATTCTTTTTAATCGTTCCCGCCAAAGCCTCCAAACCCTGTGTCACTCCTCCTTTATCATGATAAAACTCTACGTCGTCAGTGAAAAAGTTCTGAAACTGGGTAGTGTCGCAAGTATTATACGTGATCCAAAAAAGGCTGTCCTTTTGAAGAATGGTTGAAGCCAGTTTTTGATCATCCGTTTGCCCCAGGATAATTTGTGAAAATAAAATCACCGGCAAAAGGAATAATGCTTTTCTCGTTATGGAATCCATGGCGGCCGTTTTTGGTGCTTGTTATTATTAGAAAAAAGATTTCATCAGCGAAAAAACAGGCGAGGGCGATGACATTGCTATCCCGTCCTGCTTGTCATCCATGCTTTCCGGTTTATTTGCGCCAGATTGTTGCGCTTCCCGTTTCCTTTTTTCGAGATTGCGTATTCTTTCCTCTGCTTCCTTCTGCCTTGTTCTTTCTTCCTCTATCTGTTTTTGAATATCATCGCTTGTTGCCGGCTGCTGTTTTATATTATCATCCTGGTAATGATATTTGCCATTTTCCGGCGTAGATTGCATTGGCCTTGCAGTACCGGAACTTGACAATATGCCATCAGCTCCCATTGTAAATTCAACACCGGTTCTCCATCGTCTTGTGTCGTCATAATCATAATCCCAACCATCACGGTACCATCTCCTGTTCCGATTGCGCTTGAACGAAACAACATTCAGTTTATCATCGATCGATTGGTCGAATACTATCTTCTTTCCAACAGGAACTTTTACTTCTATCTCTACGTTCTGACCACGAAATTTACTGTCCTTGTCAATTGCAAAACCGCTGCCCAGGTCCAATACGCTATCCCGGTAGATCACATCATATTGGATTTTTTCAGCTCTGCCTCTTGCTTCGCCTTCTGTTTTGCCTGAGCTATACTTTTTTATTGTTACATAGTAAAGTGAGTCGTTGCTCTTGTTGATATCAAATTTTACAAACGATAATCGCATGGTATCCGATGAGAGGTCCCAGCCTTCTCCATCGTCATTCATCCATCCAAAACTGCCGGTATACTCAAGTTCAGGTTCGGAGACCGTTACAATCATTTTGCCGTTTTGTGGTTGATTGATGCTGATCGCGGAATCTACATGTTCGTATTCCCGAATATCTTTTGAAAGACTTGAAGCAAATAAGGCGACCGAAATCCAACCTAATACCCATAAACCTCCAAACGTCCAACCAAGATAACTGCTGCGTGAACGCACCCTCAGGATGCGACGGATGATCCAGGTAATGAATCCGATCAATGGCACACCAAGAAAAAATATCAACGTACCCCATGCATAAAGCTGCTGCCATTTACTGGTCCATAAAAAATTATTTACGGGCCACCAGGCTACACCACCAAAGATCAATGCCATCAGTGCTACAAACAAACTAAAAGCTATGGTACCGGCGATGAAAAGGAAGAACACCTTGAACAGCACTCCAATTGCATGTCCCAGACCACGGCCTCCACGACGGGCCGTCTCATTAACTTCTGTAGCAAACGTTTTACCTCTTATGTTGGCAAATTCTCTTGCTTTGTTACTAAAGTTTTGCGCTGATTCTTTTACTTCTTCACTCCAGCCTTTGACCCTGTCTTTTACACTTCCCATCCCTTCCTGTACATTCTGGCGGATACTGTTGACATCTACTTTCTCGCCTCTCATTTCCATTTTCTCGTACGTACTGTTCGCTTCCGGCAACACCATCCATAGTACAATGTAAATAAGAACGAATGTTCCGTTCAACGAACCAAAAACTATGTTTGGAAAAATATCAAAATCATAGTCCCAGGTAAAGCCCCTGAGTATGCCTAATAGTATGCTTAACGCTAAAGGTGCCGCGAAGATCAACCTGATAATCCAGGTCTCTTTATTAAAATAGGCTGCAAGCCCCCCCGCAACGCCACCGATAACCCTGTCATCAGGATTACGGTATAATCTTTTACCAGAGTACCCTTCCAGATCCTTAGTAGGAAGAATCATCCAGAGCAAAATATACACAAGGAAACCAAGACCAAAACCTCCAAACGTAATGATCGCGAATAGTATACGGACTATAGCCGGATCAACGTTGAGGTAAGCCGCGATACCGCTACACACTCCACCGATAAATTTGTCACTGGTGTCGCGATACAGGCGCCTTTTTGCTTTTCTTTCTGTGTAAGTACTTTGCTGGCGGCTTTGTTGTGATTGACCTGCCGTATTATCAACAGCTTCCGCCGCGTCGAAATCTTCAGGCCTTCCCATTGAAGCGATGATTTCGTTGATATCAGCATCAGTAACAGATGAAGCACCTTTACGGATCTTTTCATTCATCAGTTCCGCTATGCGGCTTTCAATGTCGTTGATGATTTCATCGCGGCCATCTTCATGAGAGAAATGGCGGCGAAGACTTTCAATGTAAGCCTGTAACTTTTCGTATGCCGAGTCCTCAATTGGTATCACCCGGCCACTCAGGTTTATGTTGATTATCTTTTTCATCTTATGTGTTTTTTGGTTGATGTTGTTTTTGATTCTCGTTATTTGTTAGCTAAAGCGTTTACACCGTTTGAAAGCTCCAGCCAGGTCTGCTCTAATTCCTGGTAAAACGCTTCGCCTTTTCCGGTAAGTGAAAAATATTTGCGGGGCGGGCCGGAATTGCTTTCTACCCACCGGTAAGTTAGCATCTCGGCATTTTTCAATCTTGTAAGCAAAGGGTATAAGGTCCCTTCCAATATTTGCAGGTTAGCAGCCCGCATTTCCTCCACGATATCACTGGGGTATGCCTCACCCCGGCGGATAACCGAAAGAATGCAGAACTCCAATATTCCTTTCCGCATCTGGCTCTGTGTGTTTTCGATATTCATAACTGCATGTTTAAAATCAATGACAAAACAAAGATAGGGTGATATTTGGTACTATGCAACACAAAGTACCAAACAATTTCAGGTAATGGTCTATAAACAGCGCCGTGGATTCACCTGAAACACAGGCTTGTATTGAATTTAATCAATAAATCACCCATTAAGCTGGCCATGCGGGGCTTTTACGAGCGGTAAAATAGGTGGATGAAAATTCAATATCAGTTTCCGGAGAAGGTGCTGCCTGCAGATGCAGTTAATAATCCGGGGTTTGTCAGGTCAGTTTTTGGTACCGTGTTCTTTAAGGTATTGTACTTCCTCGGCAGTTTGTCTCAACACGGTATACTTTTTTACATCACTGATCAGGGCCTCATCGAGCATGTCAACCAGGTTGCGGTAAAGAGCGTCGTCGCCGGGCTTTATTAAAACCATTAATCCCTCCCGGCCTTCTTTTTTATCGGTACTAGCTAACCACTCTTGTTTTTCCCTGATCAGCCTACGCAAACCATCTTTCGCCGAAAAACTTGTTTGAAACACCTGGTTGTTTTTTGCCGCTTTACTCCAGTCGCCATGATAATAATGAATGACATTATCCTTTTCCAATAAGAAAGTTAGCGCATCGGAATCGCCAAGCGGCGTAGGCTGTCCGTCTTTTGGCATATTCAGTTGTAAGCTCACCGGTTTATTTAACTCTGTTGTTATTACAAAAAAGGTAATAAGCAAAAAGCCCAAATCGACCATGGGGTCATATCGGTTTTGGGAGTTGGCTTTTTAGAAAGCTTTACGCCAGGCCGCCGACGAGTATTGATGGTGGTGTCGTGTGTCATAAATATTTTTAAATAAGACACCTGCTTTAAAAGAATCCATACTGATCAACCACATCGCCGAATTCCCGGGAAACGCATGGAGCGTTATTTGTTACCTTTAGTTTTAAATGAAACATTTATGAAAACGATAGTTGTTCCCACCGATTTTTCTCCTTCTGCATTAAACGCTACCAACTATGCAGCGGATATGGCCCTGGTTTTGAAAGCGGACCTCTTTTTGTTTCATGTTTATCAATTGCCCTTAAGTGTTTCAGACACCCCGATAGTGTTGCTATCTGTTGAAGAAATGAAGGAATCGGCAGAAAGAAAGCTGTCTCAATTAAAAATTGACCTTGAACATATAACTTCTGGTAAACTCGAAATACAGACCGAAGCCAGGATGGGTAGCCTGCGCGATGAATTGGAAGATTTTTGCGGAACACTAAACCCTTTTATAGTAATTATGGGTACAAAAGGTCACTCAGCCGTTGAAAGAGCCTTGTTTGGAAGTAATACGCTAAGCATTATTAAACATCTTAATTGGCCTGTTATCTGCGTGCCAATTGGAAAAGAATATGGCCCGGGTATTAAAAAAATTGGCCTTGCTTGCGATTTCCAGGAAATAAAAGAGACTGTTGCCATTTCTACTATTAAAACAGTGGTAATAGAATTCGATGCGGAACTACATGTATTAAATGTAGATCATGACGACCTGCATTTCAACCCGGATACACCTGAACAATCCGCTTTATTACATGCCGCACTCGAAGGATTGAACCCGCACTATCACTATATCGAACACAAGGACATCGAAGATGGGGTTAATGAATTTGCTGAAACCAATAACCTGGACCTGATTATTACTATTCCTAAAAAACATAAGGCACTTGAAGGATTGTTCAGGAAAAGCTCAACTAAACAATTGGTATTTGAATCGCACATACCAGTAATGTGTGTACACGAGTAGCTGAAGAACCCGAACAGGAAAAGTATTCCCTATCGCAAAAAATCCGACCGAAGTCTTTTCCTTTTTCCCTCTTAGTTTAAAACTCAGCGCTCTTCGGTGTACGTGGAAAAGCAATGACGTCCCTGATATTCGTCATGCCGGTTACGAACTGCACCATTCGTTCAAACCCTAATCCGAAACCTGCATGTGGCACCGTTCCAAAACGCCTTGTATCGAGATACCACCAGAGCTCCTCAGCAGGTATATTTAACTGTTCCATTCTTGCTTCTAACTTATCAAGACGCTCTTCTCTTTGTGAACCGCCTACTATTTCCCCGATACCCGGCGCCAGTATATCCATGGCTGCAACTGTTTTTCCATCCTCATTCTGGCGCATATAGAACGACTTTATGGCTGCAGGATAATTGGTGAGAATGACCGGCTTTTTAAAATGCTTTTCCACCAGGTATCTTTCATGCTCACTTTGCAGGTCCATTCCCCAATCTGTAACCGGGAATTGAAATTTATTTTTCTTATTATGATTACTCTCTCTTAGAATATCGATCGCTTCCGTGTAGGTTAATCTTTCAAAGTCATTATTGATAACAAACTCCAGTTTCGCAATCAAATCCAGTTCGCTGCGTTTGTCCTGCGGTAACTGCTTTTCTTCTTCCTGCAGGCGCTGTGCTAAAAAGTCAAGATCTTCCCGGTTGTTATCCATCGCATACCTGATCAGGTATTTAATAAATTCTTCGGCAAGGTTAGCGTTGTCTTCTAAATCGTAGAACGCCATTTCTGGTTCGATCATCCAAAACTCTGCAAGGTGTCTTGCCGTATTTGAATTTTCTGCACGAAAAGTAGGACCGAATGTATAAATATCCCCGAAGGCGGTAGCGCCTAACTCGCCTTCGAGTTGCCCGCTCACAGTAAGATTTGTCGGCCGGCCAAAAAAATCCTCTTTAAAATCCACCTTGCCTTCCCGGTCCTTTGGAGTATTTTCAAGTGGTAATGTTGTTACTCTGAACATTTCACCGGCGCCTTCCGCATCACTGGCGGTGATGATCGGTGTATGCATATATATGAACCCTTTATCATTAAAGAATTTATGCACTGCAAACGCCAATGAATGACGGATGCGGAATACGGATCCGAATGTGTTGGTACGAAACCGCAGATGTGCAATCTCACGCAGAAACTCGAGAGAATGTTTCTTCGGTTGCAACGGATATTTTTCTGCATCACTATCGCCTAAAATTTCTACCGCCGTTGCCCTCAATTCCAGTTTCTGCCCTTTTCCTGGTGAAGGAGAAACAATTCCTGTTACTTTCAATGCAGCGGATGTAGTAATCCGTTTTAGTATATCATCGTTGTATTTTCCAAGTTCTACAACCACCTGCAGGTTAGTATTGGTGGATCCGTCATTTAATGCTATAAACTGGCTATTGCGAAATGTGCGAACCCAGCCCATCACTATTATTTCCTGTGCTACCGGTTCCTGTATTAGTAATTCTTTAATTTTTACCCGCTTATTGAACATATCTTGTTTTTGAGAGGAGCAAAGGTAAAGCATGACGGTCAGTATTTATATGTGCGGCTCATTTGCGCATACGTGGAGATAATGTACAATGTTAAAAGTCATATCAGGCTCAAAACCCTACAAGCCAAAAATTTTTGTTTTTACGAAAAACAGCGTATTATTGCACCGGAAAGAGGCTGATAAGTAAGTTGTTCTCCTGTTTTATTGGCTCATCAGAAACCTACCTATCCATTCAA
>WUUC01241164.1_pt1 | contig 63582 bp, 51 predicted proteins | sample 6278441 | NCBI WGS metagenome assembly WUUC01 (sample SAMN13675441, study PRJNA597444) | soil metagenome | isolation source: soil | place: USA: Washington | collected 2017-10
CGAGGCCGGGCGGCGTGTGGCAATCGTTACAGACCGCCACGGCGCGATGCGACGACTTGACCCAGCCGTCGTATTGCTCTTGCATGATGTGACAGTTGGCACACGCGCCGGGATCGTTCGTGAGGTACGAATAGCCTTTGGCGTAGATGAAGGTGTAGCCGCCGATGCCTATGGCCGCGCCGAGCGCGACGCCGACGGCGATGCCCTGAAGCGTCGTCGCCCTTAGAAGTTTTCGCAGCCAGTTGTCCTGCGCCTCAGGCACGCTCCAGCCCCTTCGACCGTGAAGTCTACTCTTAACTCTACCACTCGGAGATTAGTAATTTCAGGCGGCAAATATAGCACAGCTTCGGAGCGCCGAGGTTAACGAATTATTCGAATTTAGTTGCGAAACATAGCGCATTCATCTCCCCGAGAAACTATCCGGCCCGCCTCTTTTTTCTATACGGCATTCATCTCATCACACAGCTTACAGTCTAATTCCAGACCGATGCGCGACTCCCGGCCTTCGTGCGTCTCAATCCACGGTCGCACCATCCAGGGCGGTTTGTGGCGGACGTGCTGTTGATGTCCACACTCCAAACCGGCGACCCAGTCGCCCTGCTCGTCCTTGTGAAAGGCGTTGATCTTCTGTTTCAGTGTCTGACGATCTCCATTGTGGTATCTCTGAATAGTTACTCGGGCTTGTTGCGAATATATCCGTAGAGGAAGCCGGAAGGGTGGCCGAAGCCTTCACTCTTCCCCGGCGTATGCCGCGAGCGCAGCCTCGTCAGGGATGGTCAGCCGTCGGCCATCGAGGACGATCAACTTGTCCTGTTGAAGTCGGGCGAGCGCACGCGAGACCACTTCGCGTACGGAACCGACGCGCGCCGCGATCTGTTGATTGGTCAGCGAGAGCGTGACGGCGAGGCACGCGCCTGTGCGTTCTCCTCCGGCGCGGCTTTCGGCCAGCAGTAGGCGCGCGAGACGTTGTCCAACTTCGCGCAGGCTGAGCGTCTCGACAAGCTCGGCGCAACGCCTCAATCTCCCGGCCAGAACTTTGAGCGCGGCGAGCGCGATCTGCGGGCGCTCCAGGCACAGTTGGCGTACATCACGTTTATCAATGAAGAGAAGTATGGAGTCTGTTTCCGCGGCGACCGTCGAAGGGAAAGAGCCGTCGTCGAAAACGGGCACTTCGGCCACAGTCGCCCCTGCGCGCTCGACGTGTATAACTTGCTCACGCCCTTCCGCGCTCTCGCGAAAAGCACGCACCGCGCCTTCGACCACAACGTAAAGGCCGCGCGCTTCTTCTCCGGCGACAAACAGCAATTCATCCTTCTTGAATCGTCGCTCGATGGCACGAGCGGCGAGCGCGCGCAGCGTGCCTTCGTCAAGGTCATTAAAGAGCGTCGTACGGCTGAGGGCAGCAACTTTATCTATGCTCATCAGGCGCTATATTGCGCGCCCCCCACACCTTTATTCAAGCCCGTTGACGGAGAGACGCGTATAAATTCAACTCGTATGTGACATAAGTCATCTCCCGCCGGACAAAATAGTAGGATCATGTAGCCGGATAGAAATTGGCATTTTCAAATACTAAAAACAGCGACAAAGGAGCAGCGAGATGAAAGTGACCGGCGAGATGAAGATCAACGATGTACTCAAGATAAACGAACGCATGATAGAGGCTTTCGTCTGGCTCGCCCCCGAGTTCGAGCGTTTGAGAAATCCCACGCTGAGACGCCTGATGAGCGGTCGCGTCACGGTCTCACAGGCCGCGCGCGTGGGTCATGTGCCGCTCAGCGAGGCCCTTTACGTGCTCAACCTGGCGGCGGGCGAAGATGTGCAGCAACTACATCACGAGTTAGATGAGATGCCCGCAGATGCTTTCCGGCACACGCCGGACAACCCGCCGCGAAAACCGCGCGAGCTTATGGGGCTAAACGATGCAGACCCGCGCGTTCGTTTTGTGGACGTGATGTCTCAAGCTGCGTGCAACCAGGACCCGCGCCCCGCGATCATGCACGGCCTCACGGAATTGCGAAGCCCTGACGAGGTGCTGCTGGTGCGTCATCCATTTGACCCGATCCCGCTCAGAGACCTCTTTGCGCGGCGTGGCTTTGCGAGTTGGGCGGAAGAGCGGCGGCCCTTTGAATGGTATATCTATTTCTACCAGCCCGGCGTGGGAGCCGCCGCCATCGCACATCCGCCGCTCACGGTCGCCGCTTTCGTACGCGCCGTGGCCTCCGGGGCGTAAGAACACGATTGCGCCCGGTCTTAGATTAGAAGACGACTAATCGCGTAAATTGGCGGCGCGGTAGAAGCGCGTACAGAGGGACAGTAATTTATGTCAAATACCGAGGACAAAAAGTCAGAGGACAAAAAGTCACTGGAAGGGGCGGACGTTCTGTTGGATGACCACACGGAAGTCGGCGGCCTGATTCACGAGTTACTGGCAACGCTGGACGTTGGAGACAAGTCGCAAATCTTCGCGCGCCTTGACCTCTTGTGGGCGCGGCTGGCTGTTCATATACGCGCCGAACATCTCTGTCTCTTCCCCGCCATCCTCGGCGCACCTGTCAAACCCTCGAATCATTCTTCAACAAACGCGCCGTCCGCCGTTCAAGTGCGCGAGGCGTTGGAACGTCTGCGTGCGGACCACGACTTCTTCATGGTCGAACTGGCAAGGGCGGTCAACGCGATGCGCGAACTGGTCAAAGGAGAGAACGACCCCTCCGCCGATCAACTTTTGGAGATAAAGCGACGGGTGCTCGCCGTCAGCGACCGTCTGCAAGAGCACAATCAATTGGAAGAGGAACAAGTCTACCTCTGGCCCGAGATGCTGCTGTCTGCCGTCGAACGTGCCGAACTGAGCGCTCGAATGAAGCGGGAGATTGAAAACCTTCCCCCGCGATTATCTTCAAGCTAAAGCGTCGGCCCCGCCGCGCAAATTCGTCAAGAGTTCGCGTCGTCGCGCGAGCATCTCCTGCCCGATGATCGAAAGCGCAGCGGATGGGATGACCCGCGCGGCGGCGGGAAAGATGATCTCATCTTCGACGCGTATGTGTGGGCGGTAAAGGTCGGCCAGTTCCGCGACCAGTTCGTTAAAGAGATAAATCTCTTTGACTCCTGCGGAGCCGTCTCGCGGCAGCCACCCGACAAGCTCATCGAACTCGGAATGGACCCCTTCCGCCACGCGGTGCTCGGTTTCGAGCGACGCCAGTGCAGCCAACGCTTCCCCGGCCTCATGCCCGCCGTATTCGCGCATGCGCGGAAAGAGAGAGACTTCTTCATCCTCTGTGTGCTTGGGGCCGCGCACCGCGAAATGCTCGCGCGCCGCATCTATAACTTGAAACGCCCCCGCCAGTTCAACCGCGCGGCCTCCGAGCAGAATCTCTCCGGAGGTGGCAAGTCCTGCGAGATACCCCTCAATCTTCCTGTGGCAATGCGACATCAGACCGAGCGGGTCGGAGAAGTTCGGCACGCGCGGTTGGCCTATCGTGTGAAGCGCAGCTTCTAGTAACATTCGTCTAACTCCTTAAATGATTCTACGCGGCTTCCATTCAACGACGCACGAGCGTGATGAGCATCGTGAAATTCTTGTCGCCCCTGTTGATGGGAGCGAAATCGTTTGCCCCGTCTACGAAGACCACTTCGCCCGCGCGCAGAATCGCCTGCTCACCGTCGAGCACGGCCTCCGCCTCTCCCTGTAGAGGCTGGAGCACGATCTCGAACCCTTCGTGGCGGTGCGAGGGCACAGCCTGACCCGGTTTCAGACAGAGCAGCAGCGAGGTCGTACGCTCGCCCTTGAACAAGACAGGTCTGACGAACTTTTCGTCTTCGTACTTTTCCACTTCTTCGATAATGACTCTCTTCATATTCCTTATCCTTTGCTCCGAATCTTCGCGGCTGATGCCATGCAAAAGCATCTTGGCAGAGCGACGCCGCAAGGGAGATGACTTATGTCACAGACAAGCAACTCTTTTGCAGATAGATTTTCGGCACGGGGTTGCATGGAGGTCTGTTGCATGGCGGTCTGTTGCGTGGAGGTCTAATGAGCGTTTGGACGATCATTGCCGCTACGGGCCGTCCAAGATAGCGGTCAGTTGATAATTGCCGCCAACCACAGTCAAACTCGCACCATCAACATGCGATTCAAACAGGGACATCGCATCTTGATCGAGAACACAGCCGCGTCGCGCTGAATGGCGCGCGGGCAAAGCGCACCAGTCTCGCGCGGTGGCCGGGGGTTCGCGTTCGCGTTAATGCGACCGTAGGACGCGTTCGTACGTCCGCTTCCCGCACTCGCGCTGCGGCGATGTTGGAAGCTTACGCGCAAGACGCGGAAGTCACGCGTTACCTGGCGTGGAAACCGCTGCAATCGTTTGGAAGAGGCCGAGAGGGCGACCAGTAGCCGCGTCGAAGGCTGGCGCAAGGGCGTCTCATTCTCCTGGACGATACTGATCAGGGAAGACGGCGCGCTCGCAGGTACGATCTCTCTGCGGCCACAGGGAATGCGTCTGAACATGGGGTTCGTGGTGGCGCGGCCTTACCGGGGGCGCGGCTACACGACCGAGGCCGCGCAGCCCATAGTCGGGTGGTCGCTGGCGCAGCCCGGCATCTATCGTGTGAGCGCGGTCTGCAACACGGAGAACCTGGCTTCGACACGTGTGCTGGAGAAGATCGGGATGCAACTGGAAGGCACTCTGCGACGTTGGGACGTGCACCCGAACATCAGCGACGCGCCGCGCGATTGCCTCTGCTACGCGGCGGTCAAATAGTCGCCGTTTTGAGTAGTGTCCTAAATTGATTTGAACTCTCTGTAAGCAGGTCACTACTAAAAAATGCTATCGAGGCGTCGGGTTCAATGCGTTGTTAGATTGTTCGGGTGGCGAAAAGGGGAGCGTCTTTGAGTGCATCGGGTTGTATGTTAGTAGCAACCCTATTGTGAACATCATCGCTCCGAGCATTGCCGGAGCCAGATGTATGAAGTCGTTATACCCTACTACCGGGTGAATGCCGATGGCGGAAGAGAAGCCGACCACGCCCGCGAAACAGAGTACTTCCCACAAACTTCTGGACGGCGTCCCGCACCAGACACAAAACAGCACTATCATCCCGCATACACATATCCCACCGCCGAAGCCCGCACGGTCGTGAGCTATTAAAGGTATCAGACGCGGGTTGATCGCATGTAAATCGGCGGCTGCCATTCCCATGAACGTCAAATCCTGTGGGACGAAAACTCTGGTCATCCCGACAGTCATAATCGTGAGACCTCCCAGGATCATGCCGACAGCTGTGCCGAGCAGGCATAGCCTGCCGAGTCCGAATCGCGAACCCCAGGGGATGCGGACCGATGGTTTTAAGAGAGAACCGATGGACGCCGGTTTGGGCAGGATAGAGTAAGAGCGAAACAGCCCAGCGATAAAGCATGGCAGAAGGAGCAATGTGGCGAGGCCGTGCCACGTATCCAGATAGCCATAACCGAGATAAGCCAGAAAACTACCGAAGCCTATCACCCCGCTGACGACGAAAAGCCACCACGACCAGACTTCGCCACGACGCAACGGGAATTCGGCCATCCACATGTAGAGCGAGCCGACGGCGATCAACGTGCCTCCGAAGGAGACACGGTCATGAAACATAAAGTGAACGATGCGACAGTTCTGTATGGAGCAGAGTTGCTCGGAACTCATGCCTAGAAACTGCACGTCATGTGGTAGGAAGTGGCCGGTGGCCGAAAGGAAGAGGGCGAATGCGCCCGAAAGCACGAGGCTCAGCCCGGTGAAGATTAAAAGGGGCCGCCCGTCTCCCAATAAGGCCTGGAGAAGTCCCCTGCCATCTCTGGCTATTTCATTCATGCTGAAAATTCAGAACCAGAGTTTAACCGGCTTCACACCGGCTTCCTCAAAGAATGTATCCAATCTTTTAGCTAACTTGGGCCAGTTGTGATGCGGTATGGCCGGATAGAGGTGGTGCTCAAGATGATATAAATGCTCAAGGGCGATGATGGATGCAACGCGACCACGAAACAAGCGTGTTTGTGTAAGCCCGTCCTCGCCATACGGATCGTGTGGGATATACGAAGTGATTAAAGGTATGATCCAGCTTCCCATAATCATCAGGACCACGTAGACCAGAAATATCGGTGTGACCGGATACAGCATTAGCGCCAACGCAACGAGAAGCACACAATTGACGCCTTCAATTATCACCCACGACTTCTCGGGCGCGCTTTGTCTCGCCGCCCAAAACCAGATTTTAAATTGGAAGATCAAGCCTTCCAATAGCGTCCGCATCAGAGACATTCTCGCCGCCGCTCCCTCTATGTCGTCTCGCTGCGGGTAACGTGCGTGATGATGCAGGTGAGCCAGACGGTAGGCATGACCGCTGCGCAGGGCCAGCAACTCTATGAGGGATAGCAGCAGGTCGTTCGTGGATTTTCGCAGCCCGAGATTCCTGTGAACTAAATCGTGAGACGTTGAGCCGTAAGTCACAAAGCTCAGACACACCAGTGCGAGGACGGCCAACGGCCACCACGCCAGAGCGGCGAAACAGAAGTAGAGCGCGGCGCACAGGAAAGGGAGCGCAAGCGATAAAGTTCGCCGGAACCTTGAGATGCGCGTCAGGTCGGCGGCGATCTCCTTGAGCGTAGGAATTGTTTTCCGGTTGGCTGGAGTGCGGTTGTGATTCTCCATAACGCTTCAACTGCCCGGAGATGCAAAAGCAAGCAAGCCGTGTTCTCCCCATGCCATTATAATCATATTCTCCGCTGAGAAAGATAGGTTAAATTATAGCGACCTGACATTTGGCTTAAAGCGTCAAAAAAAGCCCTTCAAGGATAGCTTTGCATATCAACGTAGGCGAGAGCCATGTCCTGCCGGATTGGAGAAGACTTCAGACCTGCCCCTCTGCCGAAACCTATTGCCAAGCCATTGGTAACGTGTGCGCGTCACGGAACGAGGGCAACATGCGCCGCTCTCCTCTGTACCATACAGCTTCCCGCCGATACGTGTCCCTTTGCCATATAGCTCCACGACAAGCTCGCCATTTTCAGCAGAGACCTGCCGCAAACCTCCATCGGCACGGTCGCCGCTCACGAATGACCAAAGATACTGCGGGCGATTGTTGCGCCATGAATAGATGTAGACGCAATAGATGATAGCCGAGCCGCCATTCGTATCTACGCCAAACTCAAGGACGGCATCTTCCTTACCATCGCCCGTGGCGTCTCCATACGAGATGCGCGCGAGGGCCATCCCGACAGCACCGTTCGTTTCCGGGGACCTCCCGTTTCTGAGGGTGAACGTCTTTCTACGCTCGCCGGAATCTTTAAGGCCCGGGTTTATAGGATATGTGAAATTGGCGAAATCAAATGAGCGTATGGATGAATCGCGCGTTTGAGAGTAGGCCGCGGATTGAAGTAGAAGCAGCAACAGAACTGTTAAGACTGTGACTTGCGCGCGCTTCATCCCGGTAGTGTTGCAAAAATTTCCATGCCGCACAATATATTGTGATAGACGAACCACCCGATACGCTGCTTATTGCGGCTAATATATTTTTGCAACACTGCCTTGTCGAATGAATCCTAATTGCGGCCTAACAACTCGCTCAAACGGGCTCGCAATTAGCTCACCTCATTATAGAACTCAGGGGTCGAGATGAAGCATGTAGACGGCAAAGGTTGCTAACCAGTGTTCGCCGCCGTAGTCACCGCTGGTTATATGCGGGAGTGTGGCCTCGGCGTGGACGGCGGCGGCGCGCTCTAATATGACGCGCCGGGGCGAGCCGTGTGGAAGTACGGAGGCGATGCTCCGCATGCACCATGCACGGCTCAGGTTGACACCGTCGAGGTGTACGATCTTCGGGTCCGAGCGGTCGGTCACGTCGGCGGGCACGAGCAGGTTCGCGTGTCTACCATCCTCTATGCCGGGCAGGAATTCATCGAACCAGTGCGCGAACTCTTCCCTGTTTAAAACGCGCCGCATCAAATCAGCTTCGATCAGGCTCGGCGAGAGAAAGTCGTCTCCGCCGGGCTCCCAGGAGGCTGAGGAATCTCTGTCCTCCGCGAAGTAGGTGCGAGCGCGTTCACGTACGAGCAACTTCAGGCGGTCGAGGTTTTCGAGCACGCGCGCGTCAACACTTTTCTTCCCGCCGCCGACGGCGAGCGTCTCCGCGTAATCCCACGCGAAGGTGAGGCCGAAGGCTGTGTTGAAGTGAGTGCCGACGCGAATCGGATACTTCTGTTTCGGGAAGAACGAGAGGTATTTGCCGACGATGGTCTCGGCCAGTGGTCGCAGGGAGTCGAACCAGCGACAGGCGTGCGGGTCGTCCCAGAGGTAGAGTTCCTCGTGTAGTTTCAACAGCCAGGCCCAACCATAAGGACGCTCGTAGGAAGCGCGTGCGGGGTCTCTGAAATATTCATCCTCGACTCTAATGTTCTCCGCCGTCAGATTCGCGTCGAGCGCTTCGCGTATGTCTGCTTCGGGCAACGCAGCGTTCACGTCCGCGCCCTCCGGTCGTTGTTCGAAGGCGCGCGTGCGAAGCAGGCGTACGAGTAGCCAATGACTGTGGACGGAGGAATGCCAGTCGAAGCAGCCGTAAAAGGCAGGGTGGAGTTCCCTCGGAGACTTCACCTGAGAGGCGTCGGTCAAAACGTGGTCAAGCTTGTTCGGGTATTCCTTGCGTATGCACTTGAGCGCTAGTCCGGCGAAGCGCGTGGCGTACCCTTGATAACTCATTTGCGGCTCCAATGCATCATCCTTTATTGCCATAGTCTCTCTCGGGGCTTGAGCGGCGCGGCGAAGCATGCGTTAGTTATCCTGCCGCATGCTTCGCCCCTGCACGTTCGCTCTTTGACTCAAAGCAGACGAATCATTGACCATAGCACCAGCACGTGCAGCACCCACATCGTCAAGGCATATGGCACTTGAAACTTGATGACGGCGTACTGGTCGCGCATGTTCAGGAGCGCCGCTGGCACGATGTTGAAGTTTGCCGCCATCGGCGTCATCAGCGTCCCGGTCGAGCCTGCGGTGAGGGTGATGATTGCCGCCATCGCCGGGTCAACGCCGAACGGTTTGATGATCAGCGGCACCAGCACGCCCGCCGTGATGACGGGGAAGGCCGCAAACGAGTTGCCCATCACGAGCGTGAAGAGCGTCATCCCCAGACAGTTCGCAGCGACGAGCAGGAAGAGGTTCTCGCCGGGGATAACGCCTTTGATGCCTGCGGCGATGAGGTCGCCCACCCGGCTCGCAGCGAAGATGACGCCGAGCGAGGCGAGCAGTTGCGGCAGGATGATGACCGATCCCATCGAGTCGTTGAGCCTGCGTCCCTCTTCGAAGGCCGCGCGCGCTCTGCCTTTCGTCAGCGCGAGACCTGCGAACAGCGCGGCCACCCCGCCAAACCCCAGACCGACGAGCGCGCCGCGACTCGTGTCTCCGCCGAAGAGGCGGAAGACGAGCGCGAACCCAAAGGCCAGCAGCGGGATGAGCAGCACCGGCAGGAATATCTTGTTGCCGAGCGAACGCTCTTTCTGCGCGGCCTGCCCGGTTTTCGTCGTCTCGCCCTTGCGCGGCTTATGGCCGACGTATCCGGCCCCGTCGAGACCTACCATCAGGAGCACCAACAAGCCTGTCAGCCAGTGCGGCATCACGCTCCCCAGCGCGAAGATGATTCCCAGCACGAGCCAGAAGAGTGCGCTGCTCGCGCGGTTGGCGTTGTCGCGGTCGCGGAAGTTCAACGCCGCGAAGACCCAGAGCACGAGAGCCGTCAGCACGTAGACGGCGTCGAGGCTAAAGAGCGCGGCAGTGATGTTTGTCAGTGACGGCATAGATGCATCCCCTCTAGCGTGCCTTTGCCAGACGCCTCCGCATGAGTTTGTCAAGCAGTAGGAACTGCGCCGCCGCGACTACGACCGAGAGGGTCGCGACCGGAATGGCGTAGAGCACTATGCTCCAGAGACTCACCGTGTAGCCCAGGGCGGATGAACTCAACGTGCCGTAGACGAGCAGGACGCCGGCCTGCACCGGCGAAAGATTCTGCCCGTAGAAATTCCCGTAGTTCTCGCTCGCAGCCGACGCGGCCTTGATCCTCTCGACTTCACTCTCCGGCAGAGCCTCTACGCTGCGCGCGCCCGCTTCGGCTTCTGCCGCGCCGAGCGCCATCGGGAAGACCAGCGGGCGCACGAAGGCCGGATGCCCCAGCAGGCGTATGCCGAGTATGCCCATCAACACGCGGAACAACTGGTAGGTGATGAGGAACCTGCCGACCGTGGCGGCGCTGACGCGTCGAATGAATTGCGCCGATTGCTCCTGCAAGCCGTAACGCTCGGCCAGCCCTATGGCCGGGAGCGTGACGATGAAGAGCGTCATCAGACGGTTGTCGGCAAAGGCGCGACCCAATATGTTGATGATGCCCTCTTGCCCTGTTCTGGTTAAGAGAGGAACACCCTCGAAGACGCCCACACTCGACAGGAGCGGCAAGCCCGCGATGAGGCCCGTGACGAGGCCCGCCGTCACCACCACCAGCGTCGTGCGCAACTTCAACGCGAGACCTACGACCACGATAACTATTCCGATAAGCTTGAAAAGTTCAGGCAAGTTCAAATTCCTCCTACGCACAATACGAATGCGATCAGGCGCAACATCAGTTCCGTTAGCGGACTACCAATAGCAGACTACTGAATTACGAGACGCCGTATGAAATATGCCATAGCTCATCTCTAGCTCCGAGGAGTTTTAGACCCTGTAAACCCTGCCGACGATAACTCGCAGTTAGGGCTTATTCTAGTTCATGAATATGATTCCCGATGAGTGATGAATGAATTGAAGGTCGGATTATAATCCGGGAAAGAACCGCTGCAAGTGCGGCTATTCATTGAATGGCTTGCTCGATCACCGTCCACATCGCTTCGGCCCAACGCGCGTATCCCTGTTCGGAGGGGTGCAGCCCATCGGATGAGAAAAACTCCGGGCGCGGCCCGCTCGCCTCGTCGCTCAACTTATAGAGATTGACGAGCGGCAATTTGTGCCGTACGGCAATCTCCTCTATGGCCCGGTTGAATTGCTCAAGCCGCAATCGGAACGACTCGTCCGCCATCCCCTTCAACGCGGGCGCGGCAGCGACATCAGGGAGATTCGTTATGACTACCAGCCTGCCGGGCTGCTTTAGCTTTGCGACAAGTTTCTCGTAATTCTCTGCGAACTGTTTTGCCTCGCCGCCACGCAGGAGGTCGTTCAAGCCTATGCAGATCGTGACGAGCGTCGCACGCGAGACATCGGGCCGTGTGATCTGTTTATTGAGCGCATCGGCGGTCGTAGCCCCCGCTGCGGAGAGGTTGATCAGAGTGGAACCCGGGCGTTTCTGTTCTATACGTGCGGAGAGGCGTGCGACGTAGCCGCCGCCGTCTTGCGCGCCTAAGCCGACCCCGGTCGAATCTCCGACCGCCGCGTAGACAAGCGGGGATGTGCCATCACTTGCGATTGCGCCCGGGCGTGCGCAGCCTGCACCGAGTAGAGATGCGAGCAGCAAGCCGATAAATACCCTGTGGCCGGGCGTTACGAACTTGCGCCTCCTGGTAAAACAGGTCAGGACGATTAAAAGTGTGCGCTTGAGAATCATTCCTGCCGCCGGGGGATTTCTACTGCCTTCGTGTGGGGTGTGATTCGAGTCCGGTAATACTCCGCAAGCGGGAGTGAGCAACTCTATGTGAGCTGCTCACTCCCGCCTCGGAATCTCCTGCTTCAGTCGAGCAGGGCGTTTCGGATTGATCGTCGCAACTCTAAAATCGCCCGTGGGCTGCCTGTAGAGTTGTCGAGACGAGCATTAGTAGTTGCACACTTCAAACTGCGGCTGCTCGTAATAAAGCCCGCCGTCATCATTGCCACAGTTCTGATTGCAATCATAGTTAAGGGACGGGTCCCAGGGATTACAATCCTCGTCGTCGTACCAACCGTCGCCGTCGCTGTCAGGCCGGTCTCTGCCCCATCCGGACATGGTCGCCGTGCCGACTATATGCGTATAGTAGCCGTCGTAGGTCTTATTGGAAACCCTTACCTGATAGGTGCCCGAGTAGACGTTCGACAGGTTCGGCATGTTCGAGTCCAACGACGTTCCACCCGTCACCGAGTTCGCATAAACCGAACCGGCCAGATAGCCGTTGCTATCGAAGTAATCAACCTGCGGCATGCCGTAAGTCGTGTCGAAGCTCTGCCCGGTGACGGTTCCCGTCGCGGGCGGGCTCGGCAGGTAGACCGACGCCGGACTGGCCGAGAGGCTCAAATTGGAGTTGGTCACAGCGGTAACGTACAGAGAACTGCAAGGCTGCCCGTGAGACGGGACCGAAAGCGTTCCATCCGAACGCCCGACGTGCTCTCGTATGACGATTGGGGTCATGTACTGGTAAATGACCAGATACCTTGCCCCGGGGATGATTGGTTGGAAAACGCTGGTCCTGGTGATAGGGCATGAGTTCAGCCCCACCACTTTACAACCCGGCAGGATAATCAGGAGAGAGGACGCTATGACTAACAGCAGTAGTATCTTTTTCATTATTTCTTACCCCCTTCGTTAGACTTCAGAAGCTTGTCCACGCCCGACTTAAAGAAGACGTGCGCCGCCGACGGGTGCATCAACCCGCGCGGACCATACGGTCGGCCCGGGACATTCTTCTGCGCCTTCTTCTGCTCTCTCGTCATGCGCGCATCCATTCTCTTCTGCACGATCATCTGCTCGATGTCGCTGCGCGAGTCCGTCAAAGGGTCGTCCGCCGCCACCGAGTACGTGATGAGGAGCGCCTGTGTCGGCGTCACGCCCTGCGCGGTGGCTCGCCCGAACTGCTCGGGCAAGGCTGCGCCGAGCGTCACGGCGCGGCCGTTCACTTCTTCTTCGATCATCGGGCGCAGCGAAGCGCGAAGCGCAGAGTCGCCACGCTGGCTCCAGTCACGACCGGATTTCGCCTGCTGAACCAAGTCCTTCCTGGTCAGGACGCCCCATTTGCCGTCGGCGCGTGAGCGGATGGCTCCCTGCTCGTCGGAGGAGGCGTCTGCGGCCTGTTGAATCTCTTCATCGGTGAGGGTGCCCAGACGGTCAACGACAGCGGTGGTGAGGTTGTCGGTCAACTCTTCGAGGGTGATGTGTTTGGCTTTGCCTTTGAGCACATCATTTTCGGCTTTCGCCAGTTTCTTCTTCGTGTCGTCGGACATCTTGAGGCCGGAGCGCCAGTAGATGAAAGCGTCCGTAGAAGTGACCGCTTCATCTATCTGCTGGGGGTTGGCGGAGGCGTTCGCGAAGCGAACTTCGCTGCCCACGCCTTTACGCAGACGCTGTTGCAACTCTTGTTTATCCTCCGCAGAGGCTTCGGCCGGAAGCTTCGACGCATGCCAGACGGCTGCGCCTCCGACCAGGAGGAAGGCGACTATCAACGCGATAGCTACTGAACGCCTGCGTTGTAAACCTTGAATCAATCTCATGAAAAATCTCCTTTTAGAGAAGGGGGTTAAAGTAGTTAAGCGCTTTGGACCGGTGACTCAACTACTGAAATGGAACGAGGAACCCTTTACTATCTACGTCCCTAAAATTTCCGCTAAGGAATTTAGCCAACTCCGATGCCTGTCGGCGTTGGAGTTGGCCGCCACTGATGCCGCACACTTGAGCGGCCTGACGCACAGGAAGAGCGTCAACGTCATCTTTCTCAAAATCCGGGCGCGCATCGCAGAAGAAGGCGAAAGCCATTCGCCGCTCTACGCGTGTAGCTATAGAGGTAATCTGATTTTGCAGGAGGACTATTGAGAAGAACCGTATCGAGCCGCCTGCTATCCGTTCGCTATGCAAACGACGCTCGCAGGCACACCGCGCCCATGCCATAAAAAAGCAGAAAGAGCCTTTGAATTAGCGTGGGTAATTTTGGAAAGTTGATTAAGAGGAGGTTAATTGACTTGAAGTTTGTACCTGCATACTGCAAAGCCTCCAGCGTTTATCTCTAGATAAACCAATGCCTTTGCGGTAAGATGCAAGCTATCCAGGCGACGCATCTACTGTGTATGCAGTGGTTGTGTTGTTAAGCAGGCTCCGGCGTCACCTCCACGTGGCGTCGGAGTCTTCTTTTTACTTCCGGTTAAAAATGCGAATTCCACTCACCGACGTTTGGACATAGCCGTCAAACGCAGAGAATTCCCCGGTATCATAATGCGCGTTGATTGTGAGGATTCATTGAATTGACAGTTCTTCGAACCAGTATCCTGGCTTCGGTTTCAATCTCTAAATACAAATTCAGCTGTGAGTGGATAATTACAGGAACGAGACTTGAGCGACGAGCCATAATACATCTTTTCGTATGAGTGTCAACACAATTTCGGATTTTTAGATATAACGGGCGCACTTTGAATGTTCTGCGCCTTGAGCATGTCGCTTTGCCAGGACAACTTCTAAAGCGTCGCTTGCGCAAGCGCGTTCAGCGTGCGGTCTTCAATGTCACAAGGACGGTTGAAGACCGCACGCTTTCGAGAACTCTGAAGGCGAGCTCAATTCGCGGTCGGCTCGCGGAGACCCGCCGCCCTCAACCACTCGTCCATGAGTTGCCAACTCGTGCGGTTGCCGAAGTGTGTATTCACGTCGTGCCCGACGCCGGGGATCGCCTGCACGGTGACGCTCGATGCGTTCGTGTAGAAGGCCGCCTCGCCGCTCGCCATCGAGGCGGGAAAGAGCGCGTCGTGTTCTCCGAGTTGGACCAGTACGGGGCCTGTGACCGCGCCGACGCGATTGGCTAACGGGTCGAACGCGGCGAAGACGCCTGTTCGTAGTTGTGCGCGCGGCAACAGTTCGGCCAGGTGGTCGCGGTCGTAGTTGATCACGTCCGGGTCTGCGCCGGGTGCGTAGTAAAAGAGTTCCGCCCGGAGGTTGTCTGGGAACGGAAAGTATTTGTGCTGCAACATCTCGCCGATGACCGATTCCGGTATCGGCAGCATGTGCGGCACGTGCCCCATCCCCGTCGTGATGAGGGCGTCTGCGTCTGCGTAGGTCGCCTGCTCGAAGATGGCGTTGATGCTGCCGAGCGAGTGGCCGACCAGCACGATGCGTTCGAAGGCGTGGCGTATGTCGCACGCGCCCGTGCGCAGCCGCCCGATGATCTGGTGGACCGCGCTGGCGGTCTCGTTGAGCGTCAGGAGGTCTCCGTCGGGCTTGTCGCTTTCGCCCGTGCCGAGTTGGTCTATGGCGAGCACGGCGTACTTCTGCGCGGCCATGTAGCGTGCGAACGAATAGTCGTAGCCGTTAATCTCGGGCACGTCCCAATATTTGTGGTTGTAGTTCGCGCCGTGCAGGGCGAGCAGGAGAGTGCGTTTGCGGTAGCTGCCTTGATAGTAGAGGTAGCCTGCGACTTTGTACGTCTTGCCGTCCGAGAGCGTGACGGGGAAGTTCACGCGTTCAACCTTGATGCTGTCGGACGACTCTCGTGCGAAGCACGCAAAGGTCAGCATGAAGAAGATGGCGGCGACTGAAGCAAATCTGAGCATCGAACTGACGGCAAAGGCTGCACGTCCATGTTGGTCTTGCAATGACATATCCTTGAATATCCTTTTCTTTTGTCTTGATGGCCCGACGACAAAGTAGAGCCGGGCGGCTGGCGGACAGAGACCTGCGAAAACAAGAGTTTCGCGCCTCAAAAACTAACGCGAAAACCGTAGGGCAAAAGGATCAGGATTTTTTTACGCATCGTTGAGATTCGACGGGCGGGGCTTCAACATCCGAAGGCCACGGCTATCGCTGCCCCGTAGCCTCGGATGTACTGATAGAAGACCGTTGAGTTACGACCTTGATATGCGCCCCGTTTTTACTCACGGAATCGCCAGCCAAAATTTTCTTCTTGACAACGGGCAATCTTTGCGTATGATGGACGCTAAGGATAGCGTAATACGGACGCTATCAGGCGTAAATGTTTTTTGGTAATCGCGGGACGCTTCGCTGCCGGGACGATAAGCGCGTGCCGCACGTGAGAAGCATGGAATGAGGGCGATGACTTTTAGCTACGAGTACGAAAGGCCGGGTCTTACGGTTGATTGCGTTATCTTCGGCCTGGACCTTGAGGAAGAGCGGCTGAATGTCATGCTCATCGAAAGAGACCTGGAGCCTTTCGCGGGGATGTGGGCGATACCGGGCGGCTTCGTGCGCAAAGGCGAGACGCTCGAAGCGGCGGCGACGCGCGAACTCCGAGAAGAGACAGGCATCACGGAGGTCTTTCTCGAACAACTCTACACGTTCGGCGACCCCGAGCGAGACCCGCGCGGGTGGGTCGTCTCCGTGGGTTACTACGCTCTTGTGTCGCCGGAAAAACATACGGTTCAGGCAGCCAGCGATGCGCGGCAGGCGCGCTGGTTCCCCGTCACTTCCCTCCCGCAACTCGCCTTCGACCACGCCGCGATTCTCAAGACCGCGCTTGAGAGAGTTCGCGGAAAGTTGACTTATGCGCCCATCGGTTTCGAGTTGCTTCCACGTAAGTTCACGATCAAACAACTACAGAAGCTCTACGAGATCGTGCTCGGCACGAAGTTGGACAACCGCAATTTCAGGAAGAAGATTTTCGGTATGGATGTTCTACAGGAACTGGACGAGATGCAGAAGGGCGTGCCGCATCGCGCCGCGCGCCTCTACAAATTTGACGAGCGTAAGTACCGGCAATTGATCAAACGCGGCTTGAGTTTCGGGCTTTAGCCGGAAAGAGCGGATGATGAAAGATCGCAATACCAAAGTCAGTAAGTTTTTGAGCCTCGTGCTCAGACACCAGCCCGAGAAGGTAGGCATCACGCTCGACCGCGAAGGTTGGGTCTCAGTCTCCCTTTTGCTTCAGGCTTTCGAGACGCACGGCTTCGACCTGACCCCAGATGAGTTGCAGGAGATCGTCCGCACCAACGACAAGCAGCGATTCACCATCAGTCCTGACGGCTTGTTCATCAGAGCCAATCAGGGACACTCTGTGGAAGTAGAACTTGGCTATGAACCGAAACAACCGCCGCCCGTCCTGTATCACGGGACGGCCGAGCGGTTTCTGTCGTCAATCAAACAACAAGGGCTGTTGAAAGGCCAGAGACATCACGTGCACCTCTCGGAACAGGAGGAGACGGCCGACGCCGTCGGCAGGCGTTACGGCAAGCCTGTGGTCCTGTGCGTAGCGAGCGGAGAGATGCACAGGCAAGGCCATCTCTTCTTCCGCTCCGCCAACGGGGTCTGGCTCACCGAGCACGTCCCCGCGCGTTACATCACGTTTCGCGCAGACAACCGGAGTTGAGCCTTTTTTTTGCCCTTAAACCTTAGCGTCAACTTTACGCTAAGCCGACCCGAAGGAGGTCAATTCTAATGAGCAAGAGAATCGAACTACTGATCATTGACCCGCAGGTGGACTTCTGCGACCCGCAGCGCGGCGCGCTCTACGTGCCCGGAGCCGAACACGACATGATGCGGCTGGCCGCCATGATCCGGCGCATCAAGCACAAGCTCGACGACATACACGTCACGCTCGATTCGCACCACTTCATACACATCGCGCACCCGATCTTCTGGAAAGACTCGCACGGGGCGCACCCGCCCGCCTTCGCGCGCATCAGCCGGGCCGATGTCGAAGAAGGCGTCTGGACCCCGACCGTGCCCGGCATGTACAAGCGCGCGCTCGAATACGTCCGCAGGCTTGAGCAGAACGGACGCTACGAGTTGACCGTCTGGCCGCCGCACTGCCTCATAGGCAGCCCCGGCCACGCCGTCTTTCCCGGCCTCTTCGCCGCGCTCACCGAATGGGAATCGCGCTTCGCCTTCGTAGACTACGTCACCAAAGGCAGCAACATCCTGACCGAACACTACTCGGCTGTACAGGCCGACGTGCCCGACTCGTCCGACGCTTCGACGCAGATCAACACGCGCCTCATTCAGACGTTGGAGAACGCCGACATCGTCGTCATCGCTGGCGAAGCGCGCACGCATTGTCTGGCTAACACCGTGCGTGATATCGCCAACAACTTCGGCGACGATTCTTTCGTGTCAAAGCTCGTGCTGCTCACGGACGCTTCGAGCGACATCCCCGGCTTTGAATCCCACGCGCGCGACTTCATGAGCGAGATGGCGCGTCGCGGCATGCAACTCTCGACCACTACGGAATTTCTGGCACAAAGATAAGGAGCCGAAACGATGCCAATACTCAACGACACGAGCCTCGATCAAATCACGCTTCCCAACAGCCATTACGGCTACTCGGCCACCCGTCTGGATGAACTCGGCGCGACCGAATACACGGTCGTCACAATCGCTTGCGACGTGAGCGGGAGCACCGCCGCCTTCATCTTCGACATGGAATCGGCCATCACGCGCATCGTGCAGGCGTGCAAGTCCAGCCCGCGAGCCGACAACCTGCTGCTCCGCCTCGTAGCGTTCGACGACACGCTCTGCGAAATACATGGCTTCAAACTTTTGGAGAACTGCAATCTCGCAGACTACGGCGGCGTCCTGCGCGCGGGCGGCTCGACCGCACTCTACGACGCGGCGGAAAACGCCGTCTCTTCGACCATCAACTACGGGCATCAACTCCTGGCAGGCGATTTCTCGGCCAACGCCATTCTGTTCGTCATCACGGACGGGATGGACAACGCCTCCAGGCTGCCCGCCAGAATGGTTAAAGATGCGTTGGCGAAAGCCATCACGAGCGAGGCTTTGGAATCAATCGTCTCAGTCTTGATCGGCGTCAACGTGCAAGACCCTCAAGCCGGTCGCTTCTTACGACAGTTTCAGGTTGATGCGAATTTCACACAGTACGTCGAACTCGACAAAGCCGACACCAAAACGCTCGCACGTTTGGCCGAATTCGTTTCGCGTAGCATCAGCGCACAATCACAGTCGCTCGGCACGGGCGGGGCTTCGCAATCGCTCGTCTTCTAAACAACACACCCCGGCGAGAGAGCATTAGCTCATGCCAAACTGTTTCGAGCTAATGCTCTTCCGTACGGCTCTACAACGGCGGAGGCTCTTTCGAATGAATGCCGACAGCGCTTTTCAAATCGGTGCATCGCACATGGTCTGTCAGGACTATTCGCTCGCCGGGGCAGACCTGCTGCCAGCCGTGCCTTCAAAAAGGCTCGACACGCAGGCTCGCCCTTACGTCATCCTGTCTGACGGTTGCTCGTCTTCGCCCGACACTGACATCGGCGCACGGCTTCTGGTTAAAGCCGCCGAACAGACCCTACGCGAATCCCGCAACTCCGCGGCCTGTGATCCGGCGGAGATACACAAAGAGGCCGCGCGTCTCGCGTTGACGTGGGCGAAACTGCTGCGCCTGCGTCCGCAAGCAGTGGACGCCACACTGCTCACCGCTCATCTCGACGGCGCAAAATTGATCGTCGGCTGTTCAGGAGACGGAGTGATCTGCTTACAGGCGCGCGCGGGCGCGATAGACGTTTACAGTATCTCCTACGCTTCCGGTTATCCGCGCTACCCGAGCTACACGCATCAACCCGGGCGGCTGCTCGCGCTGAAAGACGTGGGGCACACGTGCAAGGAGATAAAACACTTCCGCGCCGCTTCAACCGAAGAACGCTTGCGACCGACGGGCACGTCCGGCGGCGACTCGCCAACCGAAGTGTTCACCTTCAACGCTGCCGACTACAAATACGCCGCGCTCTTCTCCGACGGCATTCATTCCTTCTTTCACACCACGCAAACCGCGTCCGGCAGTAGAGGCGAGGCCGTCCCGTTGGACCAGACTCTTCGGAGCCTCATCTCCTTCAAAAGCACGTGCGGCGCTTTCGTCGAGCGACGCATGAAGAGGTTCTTGAAAGACTGTCAGAATAAAGGGTGGCAACACGCGGACGATCTCGCGTTCGGTGCGCTGCATCTCGGAGGTTGAACATGTCTCTGAAAACTGTCTTTCCGGGTCTGAACGCTTTCCTGAAAGGAGACGCCACGACGACGAATCGCTATTTCGTTCAGGGCAAAGGCGAGGTCCGTCTGGGCACGAACGACTTCAAAGCTCAGGGCGGCGAGGGGTCTATCTACGTTAAAGGCCCGCACGCTTATAAAATTTATACAGACCCGCAACGCGCCATCCCGCCCGCGAAGATACTCGAACTCTCGGCTCTAACGCTGCCCAACATCGTCCGCCCTCTGGAAATACTGCTCGACGCAAAGAACAGGCCGGTCGGCTATTCAATGCGCTCCGTCGGCAGGTCTTACGCGCTTTGCCAGCTTTTCCCGAAAGCCTTTCGCCAGCGCAACAATCTCACGCACGAGTCGGCGCTCGGCCTCGTGCGCAAACTTCAAGAAGGCGTAAGTCATGTCCACGCCAAAGGCATCTTGATCGTGGACTTAAACGAGATGAACTTTTTAGTCGCGGAGGATTTCGCGCAAGTGTTCTTCATAGACGTTGACAGCTACCAGACGCCTTCCTATCCGGCCACGGTTCTGATGGAGAGCGTGCGAGACAGGCACGCTCAAAGATTGACGATTGGCTCCGATTGGTTCTCGTTCGCCGTCGTCTCCTTTCAGATGTTCGTCGGCATACACCCTTACAAGGGCAACTATCCTCCGCTTCAAGGGCTGCCCGACAAAGAAAAGAAACTCGACGCAAGGATGCACGCCAACGTCTCTGTGCTCAGGCCGGAGGTTTCCGTCCCGGCATCCTGCCTGCCCTTCTCCGTCATCCCGCCCGCTTATCTCGATTGGTACAGGGCCGTTTTCGAAGACGGCAAGCGCCTGCCCCCGCCCGACAATACACACCACGCCTTCACACTCAACACGCCCGCGCCTTCAAGCCCTGCCGGCAGCGCTCAATTTGAGATTACGGAGATAAAAGAATTCGATGCAGAGATCATACGGCACGACGGACTCATTACAATCACTCAGAAGAGCATCTATTTTCAGGGTGAGAATTTTCCCAAGCCGCAGGCCGATGTCCTGGCGACGACGACGCCGCGCCTGCGACACCTGATAGTTGCTTATATGAACGGCGGCAAACCCTGCGTCCACGACTTGACCGGCGCGCGAGACCTCAACCTCGGGATTGAAGGCGAAGAGATCATGCAGAGCAACGGTCAGTTTTACGTTAAGCAACGGGAGAACATTTTCGCCATAGAGTTTATCGAACTCGCGGGCGGCATTTTGTTGGGTATCAAACCCGTCGCCAATGTTATGATTAAGTCCACACGGATGTTTGAGGGCCTGGCGATTCAGAGTCTTCTGGGAGCATACTACGCATCTATTTTTCCTTCGCCCGGCGTGTGCCATCAGGTTCGCCTGCCGGAACTTGATCGCTATCAGATTTTAGACGCGCGGCTCTGCCGCAACGTGCTGTTGATCGTCGGCGCTAAAGGCGGACGTTACGACAAGCTCATCTTCCGCTTCGCGGACGATTTCAGCGACTACGATTCGCGTTTGGTGGCCGACATCTCTTCAACCGATATTAACTTTACAGTGCTCGACAGCGGAGTCGTGTTGCACATGACCGACGAAGGCACTTTGGAAGTTTTTTCGAGACACAGGAGTTCCCCGGACATTAAGACTCTTCAAGACCAGTACCTCAGAGGTGACGCACGCCTCTTCCACACGGGAGGGCAAGCGCTCACAGCGCGCGGCAACAAGTTATTCAAATTTACAATGCGACGATAGCGCGTACTGTTCAGACGCGCAGCAAATCCCACAGATGAGTTCCACAAATCAAAGCGGACAATACGAGAAGCAGCATCGCGGCACGCAGGCAGATTACGAGGCATATTTCGCGGGGATGGACGCCTCCATGCAGCAGAAGGTGGCGCTCACCACGGCGCATTTCCCCGTCCGTGGCCGCATCGCAGATATGGGGTCGGGTTCGGGGCGCGGCACTTACGACCTGTCGTGCCTCTACGGCGGGTTGGAGTTGGTCGGCGTGGACATCAACCCTGTTTCGGTAGAGCGTGCACGTCAACAGTTCCGGCGTCCGAACCTTTCTTACGTGGTGGGCGACATCTCCGACATGGTATTCCCTCCCGAATCGCTCGACGGCATTCTCGACTCGTCCGTGCTGCATCACGTCACCAGCTTCAACGACTTCGACGTTAAACGCGTGCTCGCTACCTTGGACAATCAAGTGGCGCAGCTTAAAACCGGCGGCGTCATCATCATCAGAGACTTCGTTATTCCCGACGGGCCGGAGCAGGTCCAACTCGACCTGCCTGTAACGGACGGCGCAGAAGCGTGCGATGTCCGCGAGCTATCAACCGCAGCGCTCTTCGAACTGTTCGCACGCAACTGGCGCAGCAGCGTTAACCGTCACGAGCCTGTTCCCTACGCCAGGATGAAGTCACCGCATCGCGGCTTCGCCCGTTACGAACTCGGCCTGCGTGCTGCGGCGGAGTTCGTGCTGCGCAAAGATTATCGCGCGGACTGGGAGACGGAGATTTTGGAGGAGTACACCTATCTCACACAGACGCATTTCGAGGAGGCGTTCCGGGCGCGCGGCCTGCGTATCGTCACCTCCCGCCCGCTCTGGAATCCATGGATCGTGCAGAACCGCTTTGAGGGTAAATTCCATCTTTCAGATTCAGGCGGAAACCCGATACCGTTTCCGCCGACAAACTACTTGATCGTCGGCGAGAAGGTGCGCGCCGGAGCCGGGGTCGAACTCTTCGAGAAGCAGCGCCGGGCGATCTCGTCGCCAAATTTTTTGAGCCTCAAGGGTTACAAACACAAAGCAAGCGGACGGGTCGTGGAGCTTGTCGAACGGCCACACCAGACGCTCGACGTTCTGCCCTGGTGCGAAAACGCCGGACAAATCTTCGTGTTCGCGAAGAAGGATTTTCCACGCCCCGTCGTCAACGCCTGCGCCGGCGAGCCGCGCCTTAACTCGACGACCAACTCCGGATACATCACCGAGCCGATCAGCGCCATCGTCAATTCGGAAGGCGTAGACGACGAAGAGGTCCGCCGTATTCTGCGAGAGCGTGCCGGGTTTGAAGTGGGAGATATTATCAACGTCGGCGCGCGTTTTTCTTATTACACTTCGCCCGGAGGCGTTAACGAACTCGTCATATCACGACCCGTCGAAGTTCGCCCCGGCCAGACCGATTTCACGTTTCCCAACTACACCGCGTTCACGGATGCCGGGAGCGTGCGTGAATTGGACGCAACTCAAGTCCTGCGCGCGTGCCACGTCGGAGGGCTGTTCGATGCGAGGCTTGAGATAAATATATACCGCCTGCTTCATGAACTCGGCAGGAACTACGGGCCGTGGATCGGCGCGCCCATTGATCTATCCGTACGGCGATGTGAGTTCCCGCTATCCGATCCCGCGCTGGTCATGACGCCGCAAGCTCACGCAGCATTCAGTGAACCCGCGCCTCTTTCCGAGCCGCAGTTTCTATCTTTATGCGAGGGCAGTTTTGCGGAACGCGATAGAGACGGACGGATAATTGCCGAGGCTCGATTCGAATACGTGCGGCCCAAGCATTTGAGCAATAACACTCTGGTCGTTTTGCCGGTGGTGAAGACGGAACAAGGCGTGTTCGTCGGCATAGAACAACGCGACCTGCCCGCCATTCAATCGTTCAGCGGGAGTTCGAGAATCGCGGTCACTCCGGCATGGCGTCTACCGTCAACGGTCAGACATCATTCCGCGCTGCCACAGTTCATAAAGGAAGCGTTGGACCGCGACTTTAAACTTCGTGCTTATCGAGCGTGGGAGTTGGGAGGTTCGTATTTTCCAACCTCAGGCGTTACGCCCGAAGTCGTTTACCCGTTTGTAGTCGAGGTCGAGCCGGGTAGACATCTTGACTCCGCTCTTCAATTTATTCCTCTGGCAGAGATCACAGGCAAGCCCTCTCTATTGCAGGACGCACATCTTCTGATAGCGGCGCACAGGCTGGCTCACGCTTTGGGAGTTCTGCCGTGAGCGCCAGGCAGAACAGAATCAGCGTGTCCGAAGGATAACTTGTCGTCGTTGATGCAGTTCGTTGCCCTGCTGCTGAAGCGCATCGTGAATCGCTCCGCTTAACGAATGCGGGTTCGCCGGGCGAAACCGTTGACGCTGGGGCAACTTTGGTATAAAAGCATCCCGCCTGTTTACTTGCTCGCCAAAGGAGAGAGTGGAATGTCTATCAATGAAGAAAATTTGAATCAATTGTTGGGTAAGTTCGTCGCGGATTTCGGCGCTGCATTCCACGCCGGTCTCGTCGTTATCGGAGAAAGCCTCGGCCTTTACAAAGCTCTGGCTCAGGCGGAGCAACCTCTTACTCCCGCCGAATTGGCCGAACGAACCGACACGACCGAGCGTTACGTGCGCGAGTGGCTCTGTTCGCAGGCGGCCGGTGGATACGTCTCGTATGATGCACAGACGCAGCGTTACTTTCTCACCGCAGAGCAAGCCTTCGCTCTGGCCGATGAACAGAGTCCTGCATATTTACCCGGCGCTTTTTTGCTGGCCGTCTCCGCGCTGAAAGCCGTGCCGAAGATCACAGAAGCATTTCGCACGGGCGAGGGTTTCGGTTGGCATCAACACGATCACGGATTGTTTCGTGGGACCGAAATGTTTTTCCGCCCCGGTTATGCAGCCAATCTTGTCAGTTCATGGATTCCGGCTTTCGAAGGAGTCGAGGCGAAGCTCAAGGCTGGGGCGAAAGTGGCGGACGTGGGATGCGGGCTTGGCGCTTCGACAATCCTGATGGCGCAAGCCTTTCCCAACTCCACTTTCGTCGGGTTCGATTATCACGATAAGTCTATCGAAATGGCGCGGCAAAAAGCCGCCGAGGGCGGGGTGGCCGACCGTGTGGAGTTCGCCGTCGCTAAAGCTAAAGATTACCCGGGAGAAAACTACGACTTCGTGACCTTCTTCGATTGCTTGCACGACATGGGCGACCCGGTCGGCGCAGCCGCTCATGTCAGAGAATCGCTTGCTCCTGGCGGCACCTGGATGATCGTCGAACCGTTTGCAGGGGATCGTGTGGAAGATAATCTGAACCCGGTCGGGCGCATCTATTATTCCGCTTCGACATTACTCTGTACGCCTGCGTCTCTGTCGCAGGAAGTAGGGCTTGCACTCGGAGCGCAGGCGGGTGAGAGCAGAATGCGCGAGGTGGTTACAGCCGGAGGCTTCACACACTTTCGACGCGCTACCGAGACGCCTTTCAATCTTATCTTCGAGGCGAAGCCCTGACGCATTGAAGCACAGTGACCCGGATCACGACGCGCCTAAGAATTAACAACTCATTCAACCCGACGCTTCGATCGTATCCCTTCGCATGCTGCTGCCTGCGGCGCGGCTTGAGAGGTATTCGCCTGGCGCGCTGATTCCAGCGGTTCGGCAGCTATTTCCGGGGTTTAGTTGGAGTGTATGGATAAGCGGATCGGAGCATATGGCCGGGAGGTTTCGCACGTCGCGGAACCGGGTGTTCAGCCTGTCGCGGGTGAAACACGCACCTGTCATAATTATTGGTGTAATTACACAACCGACCGGACGCTTTCTCGTTGCCCCGAATGCGGGCGGCCTCTTCTAACTACTCGGACTTACAAACTGCTCGGATTGGCGCTCGTGTTCATCGGAGGATTGCTTGCGACCGTCGGAGCCTTATTGCTGATTTTTGCCGCGCCTAAAATAGTGGGCGGAACGGGAGCACGGCTCAAGTACAGCTTAACGGCTCGTTAATTGATACCGTTACCAGTTTTCTCTCCCTAGATAACGCGGGCCTAGTCGGGTAAACATTTGTTAAGGACTGAGAAATTGAAGACTATGGTATCCGAAAGCGACTGTCTGTGCGTCAACACACATATAAGAATTATCTGATGAAACTAATCTCAAGGCTTCCTTGCGCGTTGATCTGCGGCTCTCTTATGCTCAAGAGGTGGACGCGCTGAGATCGTACTCAGCTTTCACCAGCGCGTAACACTCACAGGCGGTCGCCTCCAGCCTGTGTCGGTCAAGAATGGTCACTTGCCCGCGCGTATAAGTAATCATCTTTTCGTCCTGGAGATGCCCGGCAGCCCTCGTCACCACGGAACGGGTGACGCCGAGCATCATCGCCATGAACTCGTGCTTCATCTCGAACGCATCTCCCGGCGCATGATCGTGCGTCATCATCAGCCAGCGCGAGAGGCGTTTGTTCACCTGGTGCGAACTGGCGCAGGCCGCCGATTGAGAGACTTGAGTGAAGAGTGAATGAGCGTAGCGCAGCAGCACGTGCTGCATTGCGCCGCCGCGCTTGAGTTCGTCTCTGAGCGCCCCGGCCTTCATACGCATGGCGCTGCCCGGCAGTTGGATGAGCGCGCGGATGGGCGTCGTCTTCATCCCCAAAGCCACGGCCACGCCGAACATTCCTTCGCGACCGATGACGCCGATTTCTCTGAGCGGCTGATCTTCCATGACGACTAACAGCGAGATGAGCCCGTCGTTGGGAAAGTAGACGTGTTCGATTGAGTCCCGGCTCTCATAGAGGACTTCCATGAAGGGCAGGCGAACCAATTCGAGATGTGGCAGCAGACGCCTGTAATCTTTGCCGGGCAGTGCGGCAAGCAGTTGGTTTTGGATCGGCGGCGGTTGAAAGTTATCGGTCATCAGGAGCGCTCCTTAACGTTAGTCCGTTGGTAAAACCAGCAGACGGCAGAAGGAGATGATTCCAAGTCCCAATGTCGAAAGATGAATTCTGAAAGAACGGTTGCAATGATTGTACTTTAGCCGTGCGACTTCGTCTGTGCTAAAACACACATATAGAGTGTATAATCCCGGCGGCATACCTTGAAGAAGGAGACTATTCCTCACTTATGTCCCAGAAACCTATCGAGCCGTCAGGAAACCGGCTACTCGCGCGGCTTCCACAGGAGGAACTTGCGCGTCTCCTGCCTCACTTCAAGCCTATCTCCCTGACGCTCGGCGAGGTTATCTACGAATCCGGCGGGCGACAGAGCTACATCTATTTTCCGACCACCGCCATCATCTCGCTGCTCTACATGATGGAGAACGGCTCATCTGCTGAAATGGGGGTGGCGGGGAACGACGGACTGGTCGGCATCGCCCTCTTCATGGGAGGCGATACGGCTCCCAATCGCGCCGTCGTGCAAAGCGCAGGCGACGCGCTCAGGATGAGGACGAAGGTGCTGCAAGAAGAGTTTTCGCAGGGTGGCATGTTTCAACGCCTGCTCTTGCGCTACACGCAGGCTTTGATGACGCAGATGTCACAAACAGCCGTCTGCAATCGCCTGCACACGGTGGAGCAGCAACTCTGCCGCTGGCTGCTGCTGAGCCGCGACCGGCTGGACACGGATGAGTTGGTGATGACGCAGGAGTTGATCGCCAACATGCTGGGCGTGCGCAGAGAAGGCGTCACACATGCGGCGGGGCGTTTGCAGGAAAGCGGCCTGATCTCTTACGTGCGCGGTCGTATCATGATCCTAGACCGGAGCGGTCTGGAAGCGACCGTCTGCGAGTGTTACCGTGTGGTCAAAGACGAGTACGACCGCTTGCTCGGATAAGAGACTTCTCTCAACGTTTCTTCAACTTCCCTTACTTAAGCCTGTCCGCGCACTTATAACCCTTCCACTTATTAATGCTGGCCGACGCGCCGCCCACGCACGCGTTCGCGCAGATGAACTGAAGCGAGATAATCAAAGCGCCTTGCGGAGGCCGGTCATCATCGTCCAGATGTTTCTCAAGAGACACAGCGACATTCGAACTGACCCCGCACCGAGGTCCGGTTACAACGGTATAAGCGTCTAGCGGTTCGCCTTGATGTCGTAGGCCCACAATGTTCCGAGGTCGCGAATGTAAAGCCTGCCGTTAGCAATCACGGGATACGCAAACGCCCCTTCCGGAAACGGCCCCACCTGTTTTTTCTTCGGCTGAGCGGGCGGAGTGAAACGGCCTTTCATGCGATATGCCTCCGGCGTCGCCTCCACCAGCGCAATCTCTCCATTGATGCCATGTAGATATAAATGCCCGTCGGCGTAGGCTACGGACGCCCAGCCGATTGTATCGGCCTGCCATTTCACCTTCCCCGTAATGAAATCAGCCGCCACCAGCTTTTGCCCGGCTTCTGTGCCATAAAGATTTTCACCTACAAGCACCGCTCCGCCGATGCCGTTCGGAAGCCCGCGCGTGAAGTAGACCTGCTCCGCGGCAACTCCGCCGCCGTCCGGTTTAAAACGGAGTAGTCCGCCTCCCACGCCGAGCGCACCGCAGTACACATACCCGTTGCGCCCGACCGGCGTGAAATACTGCGCCGGACCTTTGGCAACTTCCTTGTAACGCCAGAGGAACTGTCCGGTCTTCGCATCAACTCCGACCATGCCTTTGCTCAAAAGCTGCACGTATTGTTTGCGCCCGCCCCCTTGCACTGCAATCGCCGACGCATAACCCGCCGGATCGCCGCCCGGCACAGCCGATTTCCAGATGAGCGCGCCCGTCTTTTTGTTAAGCGCCACCATCGTTGCCTGCGCGCCGCCGGGCGTGACGACAACCACGTCGCCGTCAACCAGAGGCGACTCCGCATAAGCCCATTCGCCCGGCTGGCCGCCGAACTCTCTGCGTATGTTCTTCTGCCAACGAATCTTGCCGTTCCTGGCTTCGATGCAGGCGAGGTCGCCGTCCGAGCCGAGCGCGTAGATGAAATTTCCGTCAACTGTCGGAGTGGAACGCGCCTTCGCGTAAGGCGGGTTCTGATTCGGGTTGCCGACCTTCCCTACGCTTGTGGTCCAGATAGGTTTTCCATCCTGCGTCGAGAGAGCCTGAACAAACTCGTTCTCCATGTCGCGATTGCTCATCAGGTAGATGCGCGTGCCGACAACCGCTGGCGTCGAATAGCCGTCTCCTATGTCGTTCACTTGCCAGAGCAGTTTTGGTCCTCCCTCCGGCCATTGTTTAAGGAGGCCGCTCTCCTGCGATACCCCGTCACGCTCTGGACCGCGCCACTGAGGCCAGTCGGAAGTTGAAGCAGCCATGCTGGCCGAACTCGGAACAAACACGGCTGAGAAGCACAAACAAAACGCTACAACGGCAGTCAGTAATCGTGGCTTCACTCTCTTCTCCTTCTGAATATTGGAATCGTTTCCAGGGTATGTCTCTCCTTCACTGATACGATCAGTTTCACTAGATGTTCCGTCACACTGGAAGTGAGTCCTGCGCCTTGTGCCCTTCTCGAAGCGAACCACACGGGCGACGGTTCTCCTTCTAGTGTCGCAAAAAATATTTTTGCCGCAATTAGTTGGTTGGAGAGTATGCTGTCGCCTCAATATCTTGTGTAGAAGGAAATTTTTTGCAACACTACCGCTCACCGGGTCAGAACAATTTAAGCGTTGCCGTCAACGCTCATTACCTGTGGAGGACTTTAATGAACAGGAGAATCGGAATGAACAAAAGGATAACGCGGCCATCAATGTTCTCAATGGCATCAACGGCTATGATTCTGCTTGTAGTCTTCGGAGCATCAACGGCACAAGCGCAAAGAGCCCCGTTTTCGGCTGAGCGAAAGATACCGTTCAATCGCACGCTGCCCACCGCCTGCAAAGAGAAAAGGATTCGCTTGAACGGCGAATTTCAGGTGCAGTACAAAGTCACCCCCGATGCGGGCGGCCAGACATTGATCGAAGGCAATATCAACGCGGATAGGATTACCGGTTTCGGACTGACGAGCCGTGGCAAGTATCAGGCTGTCGGCGTGGGCCGCCTGGAATCCAGTGGCCCTTCGCCGACCAGCTTCACCTATGTCTTCAACTTCGCGCTCAATAAATCAGGGAGCACTGACAGCTTGATGGGACACGTCAAATTTCGTATCAGCCTCAACGCAAGAGGCGGCGTAAATACCAATGTCATCGAAGCGAACGTTGATTGCGCCAGCTAGAAGTTTACCCGGCCATCAACCCCGGCGCGGTCTCGCGCAGAAATTGATTCCCCCTCTATACATTGGGCTTACAAAGCTTGGTCAGCTCAACATCTTGTACTTCCCGGGCAAATATTTGCTCAAGACACCCTTGCGAATCGGGCGCTGCCAGTGATAAATTTTGCGTCGGCCCCCTTCTTTACCTGTTGGCAGAATTGACAGGTTGGCTCCAACATGAATTATCTCAGCTTCGTCGTCAGATATTTTCCCCCCGCATTGCTCATAGTCGCCTGCCTGCTCTCTCCGGGTCAGAGCCTCCGTTCGCAATCGCGAAATGGTGATCGCCGGAGCGCGGTGCCTCTTAAAATCCTAAACAGTAACAGAGAAAAGGACGGGCTGCGCGGGCCGGTCCGCCGCCTGCGAACCGAAGTAGCCAGAGTTAACCTCAAGACGAACGGGCCGGTAGAAGGCTCCCGTTCGCTGCTCGAACTTACCGTCTACGATATAAGCGGTAAACGGATTGATAACAGAACCTATCCCGTAGTTGATAGTCCGCTCGGTCAAGAGACGTACGAGTACGATGAGGCGGGGCACTTACTGAGGACAATAATTCGCAACGAGCAGGGCGTCATTCTCAGCCGTACCGAATATTCTTATGAATTCGATGCGGCGGGTAATTGGATAAAGATGACTTCATCCGTAGTAGTCTCCGAATCCGGCCAGCAGAGACTTGAGCCGGTTGAAGTTGCCTACCGCACCATCACTTATTATCCCGAAGGCGATGCCGGAGCACAGGCCATAGCCGCGGAAGGAAGGGCCGTCAGTTCCGCCGCTTTGACGCAAAAGGGTAAAGACTCTTTCCCTCGAATCGAGCGCGTGGCGAACAGTTCGAAAGGAGCGTCCGCGCCGTCATCTTCGAAGGGTGTATCCCCATCAGCCCCGCCGAAGAAAGAGCCGCCGCAAGCGAGACCGGACCTTTCGACCATCACGGCCATAGAGGCCGATAAGCTGCCGGATGTCGGGCTGCTCAACGATAAGGCTCTCATCTTGCCGGGGCCCGCATACTCTATCAACTGGAGAAAAGCTGATACTCCAATTACCGTGACCGTGGAAGTTGTCGTTGATGAAACCGGGCGCGTTATTTACTCGCGCGCGGTCGAAGGTCCGCTGGCATTCCGGCGCGTCGCGGAAGATGCCGCGCGCCGCGCCGGTTTTCTTCCGTTCCGTTCGGAGCGGAGACCGTTCAAGGCGAAAGGACTTCTCAGCTATAGTTTTCCTTTTGACCCGCGCTGACATAACGAGCGTTCGGGCTTCGATGTTCCCGGTAGCTGCATAGCGAAGTAGCCGCTCGCAAACTCTCTCGTCTCCGCTCAATTTTCGCAGCGCGCTCCCTCTTCCGTCACTGTCACCTCATAAATGTTCGGGTCAATCGTGGCGAGACCTTGACCTTGACGACACACGTACCAACCGTCGGCCTCGACTGTAAACCCCGCCTGAAGAAATAAGCGGCGGCAGGGCTGGTTCCACTGCGTCTCATTGATACGACCACGAACGTCGCCTCCCGCCCAGAGACCAAAACGCATAGCGGATACGAGCAGGGCTGTCTCCACTTTGAGGCCGAGCACGCGGCAACTCATGACAAAAGTGTCTATCTCTCCCGCACGAATCAGGCACACGCCGATCAGCCCGTAATCGGTAAACTTGTCGGCCACTTCCATTGTGTAAAGCTCCGTGTCGGGATTTGCCATGATGGTACGAAGCGCGCTGACATCATGCCGGGTCTGGGTCGTGTTGAATTGATTCGTTCGCTGTATGAGTTCGGCGATTCGATCCAATCTGTTCTCGGTCCGGTCGAGCTTGACCTTCACCTTGATGCGCAGGCTGCGCAGGAACGATTGCGGGTCTACGCTCGAACGGCGTTCCTCTTCGCGCATGAGTTGCGCTCTGGTCATCTCTGTGCGAGAGCGCGACTCTTGTGTGAGAGAAACCATCTCCATGCGCGGATCGCCCAGAAGCTCGTAGCGCGTCGCCGACGATTGCGAATCGAGAATTGTCACTTCTGGCAGAGCCTGCTTGACCTCTTCGCGCTCGGCGGGGTGGTCGTCAATGAAAAGGAGTGAGTCTGTTTTAAAGCCGAGCGTTGAGGCGATGTCGCGTATGTTGTCGGATTTCAGTTCCCAGTTGATCTTGTGAAGTACGAAGTCATCCGCTTTCAGAAAGTGTTCAAATCCGAGAGCCTTCGCGGCGTCGGCAAGTTCAGCCCAGGGACCAAGGACGTTTTCAATCGTGTTCTTGCTGCACGTCGCCAATAGAATCCCGCGTTGCTTCATAAGTTTCAACGCTTCATGTAGCCCGCCGAAGTGTGACATGGCGATGTCCAATATGTCGGCTTGCAGGGTGCCCTCGCCGATTTCTCCCGGCCACAAGGTGTTGTCCAGGTCTGTGATGATGCACTTAATCTTCCCGCGCCCGTTCCACATGGCGAAGAAATTCAGATACTCCCTGGCGATGACGATCATCGGCCCGAGAAGCAGATCGGAACGCCCCTGGCCCGGGTTGTAAGCGCAACTGATATATTGTGTGTAGAACGACGAGGCGTGGTCCAGGAGTTGTCGTTTGCCCAGGTTGGCGAATAGACGTTCTTCATCCACGAAGAACATGTTTGGACTATCGCGGATCAACTCGCAGATGTGATCGTTGATCTCGAACAGGACTCGCCCGTAGTTCATCTTCGAGCGGAATTCCATCCTCCCGTGTGGTAGAAGCGGCGGCCCCGCGAGTCCCTGCACGAGCACCAGGCAACCCGAAGCCTGCGCCGCAACCGCGCGGATCGTCGCGGTCAGGTAGTCTTTAAGCGATTGGACGCCATCCACGCGAGCCGTTTCATCCTGAATGGCCGCGAGGCTCCAGATCGGACTCAGCACGTTGTAAGTCCAGGGGAACAGGATAACGAGATCGTAGCCCTGCCAATCCACGCCGTCGAGGTCGGTCACGGTACTTGCGACGCCTTCCACCACCATCCCGCGAGAGCCTGCGACTTTCGTCAACACCTCCAACCTGTACGCGGCCAGACAATCCGCAAGCAGCGCCACACGGACAGGCGCACCGTTAAGCGCAGACTTCTCGCGCGGCTCCGGTTCGAGGTTCTCGCGTTCCGCCGTTAATTGCGCGGACGCGGAAGCGGCCCGTCTTTCGGCTGCGATAGCGAGACCGTCGCCTTCTAATGTTGGCTTTGAGATGACTTCCATGCCTTGTAATTCTCCATCTCGGGATAAAACTTATCCATGAGCGTACGGCAGTGTTGATTGACCTTCTCTTCAAGGTATTGCTCGTCCAACTGCGACAACAGTCCATACTTTTTCCTGGTCTTGAAGGAGTGCGTGCCCAGCGTGCTTAAACGATCAACCGGGACGCCCACGAAGTCAGCGATCTTTTCAAGGTCGCGGGAGATTTCCCTGGTCTTCACCACCAGCAGTTTATGCGGCGGGACCGTGGAGAGAATTTGCTGGTTATGAAAGGCCCATGCCGACAGGTAGCCATCGAGAGTATAGACGCCGAATCTGGCGAGCACTTCTTCCTCTTTCGTGTGTCGCAGGATTTCGTTTTGATACTTGAATTCTCCGAAATCTTTCCAATGATCGGCTTCTATGTATGACAACTGATTGTTGATCTGCGAGTCGAGCCATGAATAACAATCACGAATGGTGAGAATAAATCTGGCCTTGTCGAACTCCGCGAGCAGGATGTCTAAAAAATAGAAGAGCAGATGAGAAGACTCCATCTCCAATGTGAGGGAACTGTTTCGCAACCTGATGAATTCGACAAGTTTGTCGCGGCTAACCGAGCCGTTCGATGCATCGAGTATCATCTTAATCATCGGTTCATAGACAGGTTCGTGCGCGGCGCGGTAATGCTCACCGAAAATCTTTGCAATCGAATGCGTACCGGACTTCGGAGTGCCGATGCAATAGGCTTGAAAACGTCTGGCGGGCGCGCGCCGGACGCCTGTTGCAAGCATCTTTAACCCCGCGATTCGTTTTGCCGAACCGGCGATTCGTGCGAATAATTCATTGGTTTCAAGCATAGTAAAGTTTCAATACGGCCACTCAACGGAGGCGGCTTATACGGGTCAGAACGCGCGTCAATAAAGCGTTTTGCCGGAGCCGGACTTGTTTATCTCGCCCTGTCCGGGAAACGGTTTCTCGTGGCTTCGCGTTCTTCGTCAAAGAGACGACCGAAGTTTATCGTCTGCATGATCGTTGTGCTCTGGTCAGTTAGTTGAGCGTAACGCGCACGCGTGTCGTGCGACGTTTGCAAAGCCGTTTCGAGAGCGGTCTTCAAATTGGCGCATCCGTCGAGGACCGTCGCACGCTCGACGCTGTTTGAAGGAAGGCGTCGTTCCAGTTGACCGGACAGCCCTTTGATTTCGATGAGCGCGGCGTGGAGAGTTTTCGGTAAGTGAGAGATTGAGTAGATGCCGTCCAGCATCTCGTTAATGCGGTTCCATTGCGCGAGAGATGGCGCATCGTGTTTGCGTATGAGAAGTGTGAGAGGCGCTGTTCGTATTGATGTCCAGGGGGCAAACAGTTGCAGGTCCTCATTCAATCCTTGAACTTGCCGCGCGAGATGATTGTTCCAGAAACCCAGTTCCACGATATTCTTCGCAGCATATTTCTCCGCCAACACATTCAAGACGACTTCGACGAGTACTGCGCGTTGGGCTAAGGTATTAAATATTCTGCGCCATGCAGCGAGCGTTTGCGGAGCCTTTTCCTGTAGCGGCCTGCGCAGAAACGCCGTGCACATTTCCACTTCTTCGCCCAGTTGACAGAGGCGCACAACGCCTTCTTCCGCAGGCGTGATGCTGATGCGTTTAAGCCCGTCGGTCATCAGCGAGAGCGTGTCGGCTAATCCTCTGAGCACGCGTTCGTCAAAGAGCGGACGCTCCGCCAACTCCGTGCAGAACTGTGTGATCCCACGGAGATGCCCGGCGAGATTGCCGTTTTCGGCTTGCAGTATGAATGGCGACACGGAAGGAGCGGCGCTCGATGCCGCGTAAGTTTTCCGGCGTTCGCCTGTGGAGCGTTTGAGTTTCTGCATCTCGACAAGAGTGAGTTCCAATCGTCCGGTCAGTTCGGTTGTCGCGATGCTTCCAAGCTCGTGCGCCGCTCTGGTCCAGAGCAGCAATCGCGCAAGATTGACAGGCGACGAGCCGCGCGGATTAATGTACGCGCTTCCCTTCTCTATATTCCCCGTTGAGCGCAGGTCGTACCGTACGCCGAGTGTAGATTCCAAAGTCTGCCACATACGATGGCCGCCCAAACGAAGCGCGCGTTCCACTACTTGCTCAAGGCCGAGCGCACGCCTACCTATGCGGCCATTAAATATGTGAACCACAAATGGCGAGACCATCCACGCCAACAGAAACGGCGCGGCGACGAGAAGCGATTGCGGCCTGACGACGAAGATCAACGCGCCGCAGGCAGGAGCTATCACCAAAGCTCCCCACATGTAACGCACGGACGCGCCCAAGCTGACGGCGGAATCCTTCTGGACCTGTGCGGCTGTGACCCATTCGAGCAGACGCTTGCCCGAGATGAGTCTCCGGTAGAGAGTTCGCGTGATGGCATCGAGCATTAAATAGGATTGATGCGCCAGGTAGACGAGGGAGATTATGAGTTGCAGCGCCAGCGTGAGGCATTGCCGGGCGAAGAGTTTAACGAGATACGGAAACCTTTTGGAGGGTCCGGCCTGCGTAGACTGACGCGAGATCGAGAGGAAATGCGGCACGACGGAAAAAGAAAACTTAGCGATTAGAGTTAAGATAACCAATAGCGTCCACACGAGCGCGGAACCGGGAAGAATGGTCCAGGCGGCGATCAACCAGAGCAACAGGAATGGCTGCACCAGCGAGCGTCTCAGGTTGTCCAGTATCTTCCAGCGGGCGATGAGCGGCAGCACGTTGCGTGCAGCGACACCGGCGGCGTGTTCGGACGGGACGCGAGACAAGAGCCAGGGCCAGAGTTGCCAATCGCCACGCGTCCAGCGGTGTTGTCTTTGCGCCACCGTCTCATAATTGGATTGAGGGTTATCAAATATTTTGATGTCGGAGGCTAAGGCCGTGCGCGCATACAACCCTTCAAAGAGGTCGTGACTCAGAAGTAAGTTTTCGGGGATGCGATTCTCCAACGCCGCTTCAAAAACATCCACCTCGTAGAGACCTTTGCCTACGTAATTAGATTCGCCGAATAAATCCTGATAGAGGTTCGGGACCACGGGCGAAGAAGTGTTCGCCTGAAAGCGATCGTTGAGAAGAACGGGAATTGAACGACGCGGCGCGGCGGGAGGCGGCATGTCAACACGCGGCTGGATGATTCCGTAGCCGTGCACAACGCGCCCGGTAAGCTTGTCGAGTTGCGGCCTGTTCAGCGGGTGAGAGATCGTGCCGATGAGCCTGCGCGCGGCATCTCTCGGCAAGAGCGTGTCGGAATCCAGCGTGATGACATAACGAACGAGCGCGAGAAAATCGCCGTCCGCCGTCACGTTCAGATAACTCGTCTGCGTTGAGCCGCGCAACAGTTGGTTGAACTCATGTAGTTTGCCGCGTTTCCTTTCCCACCCCATCCATGTCCCCTGACTTTGATTCCACCTGCGGCGACGTTGGAAAAGATAAAAGCGATCTCGCGCGCCTTCGTGATAACGCTCATTCAACTTTTCGATCCCGTCCAACGCCGCCTGAAGCAGAGCCTCATCGAGAGGCATGCTTTCCTGCGCGCTATCGCTCCAATCGGTGAGCAGCGCGAAGAAGATGTGCGGGTCTTGATTAGACAGGAAGTGCGCTTCGACAGCTTCAAGCAGATCATTCAGGACCGCCTCGGATGAGATGATCGCAGGCACCACAACCATCGTCTGCGCTTCCTCCGGGATGCCTCTGGAGAAGTCCATCCTGGGAAGCGAAGTTGGTTTGAAAGACAAGATCGTATTGAGAATACTGAGAACTAAATCGCTGGCGGGTACGACCAACAGTGCGGCCAGACAGACCACTACGAGCGCGGATGCTTCGAGGTATGCGGCGTAAAAGATGAAGGGAGCAATGATGATGATCGTGAAAGATACCAGCAAGCCCAAATAGAGAGAGGTCGGATGTCGCTTCACGATCCGCGACAGACGCTCGCGCAAGCGGGGCGTATATCCGAGGCTCAACTCAAGCGCGACCGTTCCAACATCTATGAGGTAGTAGCCGACATCTGCGCGCCGCCGGTCATCGAGCAGAGCGGCGGCGGCTTCGCTCGCCAGTTCAATAGCTCTTTGCGCTACGGCTGGCTCCGTCGAGCCTGTCTTGCGGGCGATGTCTGTGACGGCGCGGCAGTAGTTCTCGCGCGTCGCAGCTTCCATCAGAGGGTATGTGCCGGAAGGCTCATTCCCGAGTATGAATTCGACCACGCTGACGCTGTCAAAAAAGCGTTGTACGTCGAACGCGGAAAGCCAGCGCAGGCTGTTGATGATTTTTCCGACGGTGGATGCCTCGTCCGTCTCTTGCACGCGGTCCATTCTATCCGCGTGCGCGACAGACGCTTCCGGCTTCTCAAGCTCGCGTACAAAGCTCGACGCCAGTTGATGTAAGGCTTCAATCAGGGCGAGACGCAGCATCGCACGCACGGACTTTAACTCTCCGATGTCGAGCGGGGCCGTGTCTTGATAGGCGCGAAAATATCTCTCCAACGTTTCGGCATCGAGACAACCGTTCGTGTCTTCGACGAGCGAGAGCGCGATCACATAGATGCGCGGATAACCGTCGAGAGCCCCGCCCGACAGTTTCGGTAGCGCGCGGTCGGAGCCGGGTTTGAGGTTCGCGGAAATCTCGCGCAACTGCTTTTCTACAGGCGCAAAATTATTCAACAGATATTGAGCCGCGCTTGAGAGAGTACGCTGCGCGGAGACGGCTGCGACGCACTGTTGATGCGCTGCCAGCAGTTGCCGCACATTCTCTATCATGTCCGGCACAAACATTTGCGCCTGCGCCTTTGTCTTGGACACTTGATGCGAGGCGGCCAGCAGAGAAGCCTTCCGCGCAAACACTTCGAGAGGTTCAGGCTCTGCGAAGACGGGGCGCGGCAGGCGCGGGAGAAGCGGCTCGGTAGGCTCGGGCGTGCGTCGAATCTCTTTAACCGGCTCGACCAGATTATTGGCTTTCATATCTTTCGCTCCGCTGAGGATAAATTTCTTAAGAGGTTCTCAACGCGCCAATCCGGTCATGACTCCAAACAAGCAGGAGGCCGGCTCATAAAGTGCACGGTTCATCCGACAACGCTTTAATAACCGTCTCCACTTGATTGTCATGCAGGAGTTGCTGCAAACGCTTCTCCCCGATACCGGCCACTCGCCCGAGCACTATTCTCGCGGCGTAAGCGTGGCTCGGGTTGCGCCAACGCGCCATTTCGATGAGGGAGTCGAGCGATTGCGCTCGCAGTTGTGCGAGCAGTTTCGGGTCGCGCCCTTCAGTCAGTATGCTGAGTAGCAGGCTGGCCTTGTTACGGTCGGTCCAGAAGCCTGAACTCAGCATCTTGATAAACTGTGAGGCGGGTATTCGCGCTCGCACTTTCGGGTCCGCGCCCGCGAGAACGATCAAGGCGCGAATCGCATTGTTACGAACGATCTCATCAACATCACAACTCGCCTGCACCAGCGCGGCCAGTTGTTCATTCGACTGGCGCGCGTATCCGAGAATATGTGCGGCGACGCTGCGTTGCTGTTCATCCGAGGAAAACTTTAGAACGCGATGCAGTTGGCGTTCATGTTGCAGGGCATAAGCGCGCATCGCGAGTTGTTTGGGGCGCAACGTTGAATCCGTCGAAAGAGCGTAACCCTTCGATTGGTCTTCGACCGCTCCTTTTGTGACGGCTTCCACCAGATCATCCAGCGATTCTTCGTAGAGGTCCACGATCTTCGACGGAAGCCGCGACTTGCCTTTCGGAGCAGGGTTATACGTGATGCTGCCGCTCGTTTTGCCGCGCAGGCCGATGTAGATCATTCCATCGCCCCGATCATCGCAACAGACGGCCTGAACATCCGTCGGCGGGTGGCCGGTCGTCTGCTCGATGATCTCTTTCAGACGGTTCAACGCCTCTTCAATCGCTTCGGGCGACGACGGCAACTCGTCGCCTTCTCGAAGCGGCAGCGCGGCACGGATTCGCCCGACATCGAGCCCGCCGTAACCGTAAAACTCGATCTCGCCGATACGCTTCGGGTCGTCTTGTTCGAACGCGGCGGTCATTGCCACGAACAGCAGCGAGCCAGCCAGCAAGAGTAGGTAACAGTTCATTTTCTTATGTCGCAGACGCCGCGAGCCGTCGTTCATACGAGCGCGCCGACGCTCTCAACTTGCGCTCCGGCGTAAGCTTTACGAAAGGGATGAAACGCTCGCTTGCCCGCAGGATTTTCGAGTTCCTTCTGCATCAATTCCAATCCGATCTCTTTGTTTTTACTGTTGAAGAAAATCTCTTCCTGCGCATCGAACCAGCCTTTATAAAAATTGGTGTCGTATAGATTGAAACCGAAGTTCTGCGCGAAAAGCGGGAGCCGCACCTCGTCGTGGCATAACTCCGGGACCTCGCACGCGGCATACATGTCCAGAAACGTTTTAGGCAAACATAGCCCCGGCCCGAGCGAAGCGTAAGGCTCCGCCGCGTACCCGTAATTTTCTCTGGAATGCGCGAGCAGTTGCTCCCATTGTGGAACCCACCAGCTTTCCAGCCGCGTCCACATCCAACTACCTTTAATGAGTTTGAGAGGAACGAGTCCGGTGATACCGACTCCGCCCTGCGGCACGCCGCTGTAAATCTTCTCAAGCGAATCCAGAAGAACTAAATCCCACTCGACGACGTGAAGCATGTCGAATTCAAGCTCACGCCCGAACGCCTTGTGCCATTCACGAACTGCCAGGTCGCCATTCAGCCAATTCCAGTTCGCCGTCTTATCTCTCAGACAATAGAGATGCGCGAATTCATCTCCGAAGCTTTGTTCCACCCTCGGATAGACGGCTTCGTTGCCGCCGTATAAACCGTAGACAGGCGTGCCCGGATTATGCTGCTTGAGCAATTCCAGATGATTGCGACACACCGCCTGATTTTCGTGAAACCTGAAGAGAATAATTCTACGCATGCTTGTTGCTCCGCACGTCGCTCGCGTGCGCTTGTCGCTCAGTGGTTGCTGCTGCTGCTCGTCACCTGATCGAACATTTCGTCAATCGCCAACCGTGCCGCAGGCTGAATACATTCATAAGCCTCACTGCTCAGACCTGATTGGAGAGACCCGGCCATAAATCCACGACGCGCCTTCTCCTTTAAAGCCGCCGTTCCTTCGTCCTCGACTGAGCACATGCTCCAGAATGACCAGAGGCCAAACCAGACAAAGCAAGCGTGGACCACCGAATGGAGCAGCAACGTGCGCCCGCTCCAGGGCGAGACGGCGGGGATACGCTCCGCCGCTTCCTCGTCCGTGTAGAGCGCGTTGACGAGTTTCAGTTGAAGCTTGTAAATCAACGAGTGGATGGATTCATGAATAATGGCGTTTGAAATTTTGTGAGTCGCCCATAATTCGGAATGCAAGTTAACGAGTCCCATCTTTCCGATGGTTGAGCGTGTGGAGAACGAATGCGTCCCTGCGGTCAGCGTGGGCGCGCAGACGAGAGAGATAACTTGAATTGCCGCGTCAACCCCGGCTCCCGCGGCGTCGCTCACAGATTTAATCTCGGCCAGGCTCTCTTCCAATCGCCGCTTGCTCGTGTCCATCTCCTGCGGCGTGTGCAGCCCGACTTCACCGTAATAATTCGGATAGCTATTGTTAGGAGCGGGGCTGTAAGCGTCGAGCACGATGCCGCTTAAAATCGGAGCCTGATAGCTGTGGCCTGCGCCCCATGTGCGCGACGGCTGCGTGTGCGATGCGCTGTCCGCCTCGCTTACGGGCGGCAAGTAAAAATCCCCGAGAGCCGCCCAGGAAAACTGCGGGGCTTCCGTGCTCTGCGCGCAGAGATATTGTTCCATCCTTACGAACTCTTTCAGAGCCTCGATCTCTTCCCCGTCCGGTTCGGTTTTGGATTGAATCAAGTGAAATAAACTCGGCGCGAGCAGCAGGCGTTGCTGGTTGGACTTCGGCAATTTGAGCACTGTCTCGTAGATATCCGAACCGGCGAACTCCGACCAGGTCCGAAGTTGACGGTAGGCGTAGCCCACGTAAATTTCGCAAGAGGCACGGATCAAGTCGTTGCCTTTGTTCCACGTGAGAAAGCCGGGAAGGTTAGCGATAACCGACTCATTGGTGTCCAGCACTGTTACATCCTCCTCTTGCAAGCGACGCGCTTCTGCTCGCCCGCCACGCCCTTCTTTATTCGTGGCGCAGAGACTTTATCGGGCTGACCAGCGAAGCGCGCCGCGCGGGTATGTAGCTGGCGACGAGGCCGCAAACCATCAAGACGGAGGCCACGGCGATGATCGTCGGGAGGTCGTGCGTGCCCACGCCGTAGAGGTAACTGCGTAGCAGATTCGCCGTCTGATACCAGATGACGAACCCGACGATGATCCCGACTCCCAACACCAGCAACGCGTGCTTGAGAACCATCGTCAGGACCTTTGAACGCGTCGCGCCCAAAGCCAGGCGCACGGCGATGTCTCTGACCGACGTGCTCACGTTGTAAGCCAGCAAGCCGTACAGCCCGATGATGGCGATGAGCAGCGCGGACCCCGCGAAGAGCCAGACCATCTGCGCAACCAAAGTCTGGCTGCTGAGCGATTCGTCAACCGTCTGCTGCATGGTCGAGATGTTGTAGGCTCCTTCGGGATTGACCTGCCGGAGCAGCGTACGCACGGCGGGGATAACATTCGCGGGCGGCTGGTCCGTTCTAATAGCCACCTGCACGAAGAGGCCGAGCATCATGGCGAAATCGTCTTCCGGCTTGAACTGCGCATAACAAAGGTTCACCTCCGGCTCGGCAGATTCGGCGAGAGATTTCTGGTGCGTGTCTTCGACGACGCCGACGATGGCCGAATATTTGTGCGGCCCGTCTCCGGCGGTCCTAATCTGTTTCCCTATAGGGTCTTCGTTCTGGAAGTACTTGCGCGCGAAAGATTGATTGACGACGACAACCCAGGGCGAATTTCGCGTGTCCGCATCCGTGAAGGAACGCCCCTGCAACAGGCGAATGCCGAGGGCTTGATATATGTCAGGACTCACGATGCGCAGTTCGGCCATCGAACCCTGTTCCGAAGGATCAGGCCGCCCGAAGACTTCGACGGGAAGTTGTGCCTTCGAGTTCGGACTCATCGGTAAGATTGACGAGAGGGCCGCATGTCGAACGCCCGGCGTGCGCTGTAGCGACTCCACCAGAGGCTTATACACGCTCTGTATGACATCCTTCCCGGCATAGCTTTCCTGCGAAAGCGGCAGTTGCGCGACAATCAAATTTTGCGCCACAAAGCCGAGGGGGATGTTGCGCAAGTTGTAGATAGTGCGTAGCAGCAGACCGGCGTGCAGGAGCAGGACGAGCGAGAGCGCAACTTCGCAGACCACCAAAAGGTCTCGCACACGACGTTGACGGCGGCTGGTCCCGGCGCGTTCGGAGGCGTCGCTCAATACATCCTGCGGCTCTGTGCGGTAGGCTTGGAGCGCAGGCCACATCCCGAAGAGAAGCGTGGAAATTGTGGACAACAGAAGGATCAAACAGACGACCGGGAAGTTGATTTCGATTGTATGAACGAAGGGCAGGCTTGCTCCCAGATAAGCGCGGATGACATTAGTAGCCCCGAAAGCCAGGGCCATTCCGAGTATTCCGGCCATCCCGGAGAGAAGCGCGCTTTCGACAAAAAACTGTCGCAGCAGTTGCCAGCGATTAGCGCCTATCGCGCAACGAATCGCAATTTCTCTACGACGGCTCGCCGCGCGCGCCAGCAGCAACCCCATGACGTTGACGCACGCGATTAACCAGAGGGCTAAAACGGCTGCTTCCAAAGCGATTAAAATCGAACGCACGTCTCCCGTCACGGCGTCGCGGTAATCCTTCACGAGCACGCGGTCGTTGTTCTCCGGCGTAGCCGTGCGAGAGTAGATAGTGCTTAGTTCAGCCTGTGCGGTTTCGAGCGCCACGCCATCCTTGAGTCGCCCGACGGCCTGCAACATCGCCGTGTTGCGGTCTTCCCAGACGCTCTTCGTCTGGACCGGGACCCAGAGCGTAGGCCCTTCCTCCGTGAGCGGGAAGATAAAGCTCTCGGGCATGACGCCGATCACCGTGTAGTCGTCTCCGCCCACCTTGATATGTGTGTTGAGTATGTTCGGGTCTGACGCGAAGAGGCTTTTCCATAACGCCGCGCTCAACACTACGACGTTGTGCTTCCCCGGCTGTTCCTCGTCTACAGAGAAAGTGCGCCCGAGCATCGGCTGGACTTGCAGCAGGGAGAAGAGGTTTGCGCTCGACCGCACAGCCGCCACGGATTTCGCGTTGTCGCGGCTCTCAAGGTTGTGCACGGTCAATTCCCAGTAAGCGATCTCCTTGAAAGACGCGCTCTGCTCGCGCCAGTCTTTGATATTGGGTAGAGAAGCCGTGCCGAGACGTGCATCTAGATTGCTCGCCTGCCCGATCAATGTCAGTTGCTCCGATTGAGGGTACGGGAGAGGACGAAGCAACACCGCATACACGACCGTGAACATCGCAGCCGTCAACCCGATGCCGAGCGCAGACGTGAGAACCGCCACGATCGTAAACCCCATATTCCGGGACATCTGGCGCAGCCCGTAACGTAAATCGCGTATTAACATAAGTCCTCCACCTTCCATCATCTTCCGTTGACGCTTCTTCCACGCCGCACACATACGGCTTCAGATACCGTGCGCGATCATTCGGAAAAAACTGAATAACTTGTCGAATAAGTTCTGCTTTTGCGTAACGATTTTTCCCTGCACCTGCATGCCCTCCTGGAATGTCGAGTTGGCGCCGGAGTTCAACAACAGTCCGGCGGGCACATCAACTCGAAGCACGTAAAGCGCATTTTCGCTGACCGTCTTAATCTCTCTGACAGTGGCCTGCGCGCCGCCATTCTCAAGCGACGGGTGCTGGCTCAACTCCATCTTCACGACCTGATCGATCTGCACCTTCGTCATCTCGCCGGGTCGCAAATAGGCTTCCCCGTAAATGGCCTGCGTCCCATCAACGGTTTTCAGAGTTAAACTGACGGCCACCGTCTCCTGATATTCAATCCACCGGAGCGACATCACGGAGATCGTCAGAAAGACGGCGACCAGGGCGATGGCGACGGCCAGAATGCGAGGCGGGTTATCGGCCAGGAGCGTATCTTTTGTGACACGTCGCTTGTAGATAAGATATGGGTCTTTCACGTCGGAGTCGGATTTAATCTGCTCCTTAGTAATAGTCATGTCGTTCTTCACCCGTGGCCGAATTCTCACTCGCCCAGCGCGAGTTGATTTTTCACCAAGTCAAAATAGCTGCCGCGATTACGCACCAGTTCCTCGTGCGTGCCGACTTCGACCACCTCGCCGTGGTCCAACAAAATTATTTGGTCCGCGTGCCTGACCGTGCTCATGCGATGCGCGATGACGACCGATGTCTTTCCGCTCATGATATCGCGCAGGCGATCCACGATGACGCCTTCGGTTTCGGCATCCAGAGAACTGGTCGCTTCGTCGAAGAAGATGTATTTGGGGTCTTTGTAGAGCGCGCGTGCGATGAGTATGCGCTGCACCTGCCCGCGACTGATGCCGACGCCGTCGCGGCCGATGCGCGTGTAATAGGAGAGCGGCAGCGATTTTATGAAGCCGTCAATATCTGCGATGCGCGTTACTTCGTCCACCCGTTTCAGGTCAACATTGTCCTCCGCCATCGCGATGTTGCTCAGGATCGTGTCCGAAAAGATATAGCCGTCCTGCATCACGATGCCGCACAAATTCCACCATTGGCGATGTGCGATGTCGTTGAGGTTGACGCCGCCGAGCGAGATTTCACCGCTATTAACTGCATAAAACTTGAGAATGAGTTTCAGCAAAGTGGTCTTGCCGCTGCCGCTGCGACCGACGATGGCCGTCGTTTTACCGTGCGGGATGTTCAGATTGAGATTGTGAAACAGATGCCTTCTCGTTGTTCCGCCGTAACTAAAGGAGAGGTTGCTGAACTTTATGTCGGCGCATTCGCTGGGCATCACTTTGAGGGTCGAGCCGTCTTCATCCTGTATCTGGTGTATCTCTTTCGCTCGTTGATAACTGAGAGCGGCGACGTGGCTTTGTGATAAGAGACCGACCAGTTGGTTCAGCGGCCATGACAGTTGGCCGATAATATATTGGACCGCAACCATCGTACCGAGCGACATGCTGCCGTTAATGACTTCTCTGGCGACCAGTAAAGTTAAGATCAGGTTGCTCGTCTCGTTGATCGTCATGCCCCCGATGTATTGGACCTGATTGAGCAGTTGCGCCTTGATCTGAATTTTTCCGATGTCGTGCTGTGCGGTTTCCCATTGCCAACGACGCTGCTGCTCCGCGTTGTTGAGTTTGATCTCCTGCATGCCTTCCAGAAACTCTATGACCATCCCCTGCTTATGAGAAGACAGACGAAAGTTCTTATGGTTGAGTAATTTTTGATGTTTGATGAAGAGCGCGACGTAGCCGATATAGAGCGCGGCTCCGGCGATGAAGATCACAAATAACGCGGGCTTGAAGATCGCGAGCACCGTCCCAAACACGGAGAGCGTGAGCACCGCCATCAGCAATTGCCAGAGACTATCCGTGAGCAACTGCTGCAAAGCTTTATGGTCGCTGATCCGCTGCATCAAGTCGCCGATGAGTTTTCCGTCGAAAAAGGAGAGCGGCAGGCGTGTCAGTTTCGTCAGAAATTGGGCGACGAGCCGCATGTCTATGCGCAGCCCTATGTAAGTCAACATCCAGGCCTGAAGCAGGTTGATGCTCAAGCGGCTGAACATCAAAACCATCTCGGCGATGAGGATGATAAAAACGATCCTGAGATTGCGATGCGCGATCCCGACATCTATCAGCGCGGCGCTCAGGAACGGCAGCATGAGTTGCGTAAAGAGCAACACGCCGACGCCGATTCCGATGGGCACTAAATGGCGTCTCACATCACGCCATAGAGGAGCCCACAAATCCGAGAGCGCAGTGAAGAGCGGCTTCACTTCGTTCGGCAGGCTCAGAAAATCCTTGGTCGGCTCAAGCAGTAAGATGATGCCCCAATCGCGTTCGCCCGTATCGGTGAGCCAGCAAGTCTCGAATTCTTTTTTGGAATATGAAGTCAGGCCCGCCGAAGGGTCCGCGATGTAGACGCGGTCGTCTTCGATCCGGTAGACGACGACGAAATGGCCGTGCGACCAGAAAGCGATACAGGGCAGCGGGGCTTTTTCTTTGAGGTCGTCGAACGAGATTCTGACGGCCAGCGTGCGAAGCCCAATCTGCTCAGCCGAGCGCGCAATCGAGGCCATCGAAGTCCCCTGGCGATCCATCTGACTGGATTGCCGGATGAACTGTCTGGAATATGTTCGACCATGATACCGGGCAATCATATCGAGACACGTCGGGCCGCAATCCAACGCGTCGAGTTGATAACAGATAGGAAATCGCTTACGCCTAAACATATTTCTTTAGAGTGCTCCGGGAGGAAATGGGCTATTGACCGAACGCCTGCTTATTTGTGAGCCGACGGCAAAGCGAACGTCACTGGAGAGCGGCCGTTAACGCGCCGCTCTTCCCCCAACTCGCCGTATACGGATCATAGGAACACTTCGCGGGCTTGGAATAAGGGTCGTCGCCGTCACAGGTGTAAGCTCTGCAATCCGTGCAGACGTAGCGAAACTCGCAATCGCGACAGACCGCCACCTGATCCTTCATGATGCTTCCGATCTGAATCAACGCCGGTTCGTTGACCACACTTTTGAGAGCCGTGTCGCTGATGTTGCCGAAAGATTGCGGCATTGAAGGACAACTTTTAATCGAGCCGTCGGCTGAAATACTAAGTTTCTTATTCAGGCAGGTGTTGAACTGTTGAGCTTCCGTGAAATGTTCAAGGAACAGAGAGAAGTAGCCATGAGAAACTTCGCCGCACGAGTCGGGCGTTACGGGCTGCGTATAAAACCTGATGAAGACGGGCAGCGGTTGAACTTCGTGCTTGAACTTTTGCGGACTTGAATAGACCGAGATGGAAGTGATGACCTGATAACGCAGACAAAACTCCGTCAGCGTTTCCTTCGTCAACTCGGGCTGAAACTTGATGACCAGATCAATGTGGCGCAGACGACGGTACTGGCAGGCCTGTAGGATTTCCTCCAACTCTTTCATAGAGAGTTCGTCATAAGCGCGTATCTGCACGGCCTGACAACCCAGTTCGTCCAGTTGCGTGAATATCCGGCTGTAATCGTGCTGCGAGAAACGATCTATATCAATGATCGAATTCGTTACCGCCTCCGGTCGTTCCCAGGTCAAATCGAGCGCAGGAAATTTCTCGGGCTCGTCGCACCAAAAGCCGTAATCCTCCGCGACGAGCAGCGCGAAATAATCGTCAATCAATTGCTCTTTCCGGCCGTCGAATTTTTTCTTTATCTCAGCCGTCGAGGAGTCCGCGAGTTCGGTCAGGATGTAGAACAGTTGATTGGGGATAAATCGTATCCTCTGTTTTTGCAGGTCGCAGATGACACTCCGGCGCGCGCCTTTCACAGGCATGCAATTAGCGTAAAGTTTAAAAACATCCGGCTGCACACTCATGACTCGTCCTCCCTCTTCAGGTCGAGCAACAGCGGTCGCGAAATATGCTTGTAGAAGCCATGGCAGTCGTAATCCATCGTGCGCGCCACCCTGCTCTCGTAAAAACGGTTGCTGAATCTGGGGCTCAGCATCTCTTCCACCAGCAGCATGTGCATCGGCAGCGGCACCTCGTCTTCTGCGAAATACTTGATACGTTCATCTTGTTGATTCATAAAAATGATCGGCCAGATACCTGGCTACCTTCCGTTCCAGAAAATAGTTGCAAGGTTCGGAGACCATCCCGAACTGCCCGTTCGGGTTGACCTCAAGAAAAACGTAGCGACCGTCGAGCGTTCGGATGATGTCAATCGAGCCGGTCTCCAGATCGAGAACTTTCATCAGGATATGGAGTTTGTCTTCGATCTCTGTGGGGAGTTGATAGGGCACGGTTCGCGCCGGGTTATCAAATGTGTATCTTCTGAAATCTACTTCGGTGGCGGGAATATGCTGGGAGAACATCGCCATGCTGTAGAACTTGCCGTCGAGATAAAATGTTCGAATCTCATATTTCTTCTCCAGCTTCTCCTGAAACATAGACGGAAAAGAGCCGCTCCACGTCTCGTCGCGCAGGAAAGATTCGGGCACGACGGATGTATAACTGGCGAACAACGTCTCGCCGAACACACACAACAACATGTCCGAGACGGGCTTCGTCACCACCTCGCCATGCTTCGCCGCAAAAGCGCGCACGTCTTCGAGTTCGGTTGTGATCAGCGTGTCGGCCACATCCAGCCCTATCTCGCGCGCGCTTTGCATCATCTGCAATTTGTTAGGCGAGGAAGTCTTGGGGTCGCCCAACCAATCAGCGGAGGCCAACATCGAGAACAGGAAAGTGCTGACGGTTTGTAGCTCCTGATAGACATGATGATAGGACATGAAGAGGTTGAGATCGCTGTGGTGCAACTCATTCTTGAAGAGGTCAACCTTTTTATGCCGGTTGTTATAAGACCAGCGGCGGAACCAGACGACTTTGATCTCCGCAGGCTTGATGATCACTCCATCAATGTTTATTTGAAGCTTAATTTCATCGTTGTTTATAGAAATCTTCGGCCCGCCGTGATGATCTATATCCGCCCCGTTGATACGCACGTGCGGCACATCCCAGGCTTCGAGCCAATCCATCACGGCTTCGGTGGTTGGTTCCAGATAAGCCTGACTTAAAATACAGATCATAAATTGAGGAATCCTTACCGGGAGACCGAAAATCCGTAGCTTTGGGGGAAACAACAGGTGGCAAAAGAAAGAGGTTGGCGGCCCGCTTCAGATGTCGGAGGATGATCGTCTGTGCTTAAAGTACGGCTCAGGTAGGTATAACACTGGAAGGATTTTCCGTCTGTGCTCTAACACACATAGACGAGATATTTGAAGACGTGTCTGTGCCCGGCGTGGCGGGAAAGGCGGTTGGCAGGCGGTGTGCTGAAAGTGAGGAGAAGATTACGCGGCGCGTGTCGCGCTTATCGAGGCATACGCGCTTTCGACGGTGAAGAGAAAAGGGACTTGTGCGCGAGAGCTTACGCCCTCAGAAATTCTGAGCGTGCATCATGCCTTTGGTGAAGTCAGGCGGCACGCTCAGAAATTTCTTGCGGGCACGCGAATTACCAGCTGATGTCGTAGTCCACGCTGCCATCAGCGCGTCCGCCGCTGTAGGTCGCCTGACCACTTGCGGTCTGGCGCGTGCTGCCGCCGATGATCCAAAGTTCCTGTTCGGGGTCGAACGAATTGAACAACTCACTGTTGATGCTCTCTAACTCCTGCGTGCTCATCATGTATTTATCTTTCATGGTTTTCCTTTGCTGAAGAATGGCCTAACTGAATTTAGACTTCACATTCGGGCTTGTTTCAGTATCGCTGTAAACCTATGTTCGCAAGATGAATCCATTGATTAGTAAATTTGGCGGTTCCAACCTTACATCACTTGCTGATTTCTGTACGCGACACTAAACACGGCGAGTAGTTGATTCACTGCCGTACTAAGTAGCAACCAGCGTGCCGTGGAATGCGTTTATCGCGCGCCGCAAGATGTTTCCCGTCAAGCTTATGGGCGTTAAGGATTTATGTAATCGAGCGGGTGGCTTCGGGGAATTGGCGCGGGCGCGTTGATAAACGGCGCGCTGCCAACCTGGGTGACACCTGTGAGAGGAAGGAAGAACGCGTGAGCATCGTAACGTCAATGCCGGGAAGGGATACTGTCAACTGCCACCCGAATTGGCACCGCCACTCAAGCAACCATGTCGGATTTGACTTCGTTCTGGTCGGAGGATCGTTTGAGCTTTCGCTGTAGCCCGTAGCGTGAGAGGCCGAGGCTGACGGCTGCTCTGGAAATGTTGTTGTGATGATAGGCCAGCGCGTTCTTGATCATCTTCTGCTCAAGTTCAAATAGAGCCTGGCCCAGTGTGCGCGTAGATAAACCTTCCAGACATACCAGGTCTGCCTGAATATCCCTGTCCTTCAACTGCTGCGGCGTGGTGACTAAAGCGGGCAGCGCGGCGTTTGAAAGCTCATGCCTGAGATGCGGGGCAAACTGGAAAGACTCGACCACGCCGTAGGAAGGTGTAAAAATCACTATCTGCTTGACGACGTTGGCGAGTTCTCTGATATTGCCCGGCCAACTGTAGTACATCAACTCTTCAAAGAAACTATGCGCGAGACGTATGCCCTGCTTTCCCTCCTTCAAGGAAAACTTTCCGAGCAGATGTTGCACGAGCAGCGGGATGTCCTCTTTGCGTTCTCGTAAGGGCGGCAGCTTGATGGTGATGGGGCTGATTCTGTACCAGAGGTCCGCGCGAAATCTCCCTTCGGCCACCATCCGGCTCAAGTCTTGATTGGTGGCTGCCACTACCTTGATATTTGTTTTGACGATCAGCGTCGTGCCTACCGGACGGACTTCGCCGTTTTCCAGAAATCTGAGCAGCTTGGGCTGTATCTCCTGCGATAAATCGCCTATCTCGTCCAGAAAGAGCGTCCCGCCTTCTGCGCTGCGGATGATGCCCAACGAATCTTGATATGCTCCGGTGAAGGCTCCCTTCCGGTGTCCGAACATTTCGGATTCGGCAATCTCTTTCGGGATAGACGAACAGTTGTAAGCGATGAAGGCTTTGTCTGCGCGTATGCTGTGACGGTGGATAGCTCGCGCCGCCAGTTCCTTGCCGGTCCCGCTCTCGCCGAGAAGCAGGATGGTCGTCTGGCTGCCGCTCAACATCTTGATCTGCTCGATCACCGCGTGCATGACGGCGCTCTGATAAATCATCCCATCTTTTTCGCTGCGCCCGGTCTCCAGAATCTTGCGACTGACGACCGCATTGGCCGCCTGCTGCCTGCTCACCGCGAGAGTCAACTCGACGTGCCTGCACAAGGACGCAAAGACCGCGTGCTTGAGCGTCGTTTCACCTCTATCCAACCAGACGACCAACTCGTCTGCGCCGTCATGGAAATGATGAAAGAGATAGTTGTCGCCTGTCGTGAGGTGTTTGCCGCCGTTGTTTTCGTTGGTGAAAGCCGCGCCCACAGTCAACGCCAGTTCTTCGCTACAGCCGCGAAAGCATTGCGGCTCGAAACTGCCCTGCTCGTTGCGTTGGAGTACGACGCTCATGCTGGCCGCAAAATTCTCCTGTAGAATCGCCGCCAGTTCGTAAAAAAGATAGTCCCTTGAAAACGACGCGTCCTGTAAGCGCAGAGTGGCGAGGGCAAACTCGTCAATGCCGCGATTGTCATAGTGGCGTGGCGCGCCATTCGGAGATGCGTTGCCGTTCGCAGGATTTTTGAGTGGGCCTGAGACGTGAGTCAGGGTCCGCTCGTTCATCAAACGCGCGATCAACCTGTGAAAGAGCCGCGCCCGTCCTATATCGAGAAGTCCTGCCTGCTCCGCCGGTTCTTCGTCAGGCAACGCGCTTCCGCCGGGCGGCAAACTTTTCGCAACTGGTACGATTTTCTCTTCGAGAAAGAGCCTCTCCTGATATTCACAGAGCGATGCCGCCTGCCTGAGCGACATGATCGCGGCCTCCACCTGTGTTTCCCAATCTATCCCCTCGCCCGCCTGCGCCATCATCATACGCGCCGACAGCTTACGCAGATGCGCGAGGAGCGTTATGTTGCCGGACCTCTCAAACTCGTTTCTAATCTCAACGAGCACCGGCATTGCCTCCTGGTAAAATCTGGTTTTCAACATTTGACGGCTTTCATTCCACCCGTTTGTACGACAACGTCCGCGCTCGTGGAGACGACGAGACCCGGCAGGCAAGTGCGGACCACTTCCGCATACACCGACATGACTTTGTGTGCGTGTCTTTCAACGCTCAACTCCGTCGTCGCATAATCTCTGGCATGTGTGACCAAGCTCTGAGCAAGTTCTCTGTTCGACAGGACAGCCTTGATAGCGCGAGCCAACTCTTCGACCTCACCGCCCTTTGTGATGAGACCCGTGACACCATCTATAAAGAGTTCGTGGCTCCCGCCGGAATCGGTCACGACGACAGGCAACTCCATCGCCATCGCTTCCATCAGGCAAGTGCCGAGCGGTTCGCGATCCGAACAGAGAAGCAGCGCGTCGGCTGCCGCTTCGACCTTTCGGATGTCGCGTTGAAACCCCAGAAACGTCGCGTGGTCTGACAATCCGGCTTTCTTCACCTGCTCGACTATGTCCGCAAAGTATCTTTGATCTTCGGCCTCGCCGACGAAAACGAGATGATAATTGGGAACTGCTTTAATAACTTCGGCGGAGGCGGCGATGAGCAAGTCGTGCCGCTTGTTCGGGGCGAACCGTGCGATGTTGAGTGCGATGAGCGCGTTTGTGGGAAGCCCGAGATCGTTTCGCATCGCGGTCTTTTCAAAATTGTCCCGTGAAAAATGATGGCTATCCACACCGTCGAAAATCACCCTGATTTTAGTTTTCTCGACATCCTTCTTTTCCACTTCTCCGCGAATGAAATCAGACACAGCGATGATCGCATCGGAGCTTTTCAGGTGCTCCGCGATCTCTTCGAGAAAGGCGGTCCTCAGGTGATAGACGATGGGAACATCGAGGAGTTTGGCAGCGAGGATAATGGGCATCCCGGACGGAGCATTGATGTGAATCACGTCGGGCTGCACTTTTTTCAGGATGGAGAGAATGTAGAAAAGGTTCTCGACAGTGTCGGGCGAAAAGTCTCTGTTATGAGTAATGACCTCCGCGCCGAAATGCTGCAAACGCTCCGTGAAATATCCTGCGGCTCCGATCAACGCGAATGGACTGTAAAGCTCTCGATTCAGGCCGCCGACAAGCTGGCAGAGGCTCTCCTCCGCGCCCGAGTAGGCCGAAGGGGTGGAGACGAAAAGAACGTGCTGCTTGAGTTGATGATGCCAGTCTTTGCCGATGCTGCCGACAGTTGAATTTTTCCACTGGCTGTCGGCTCGCTGCTTTTCGATAGTTATCTCTTTCCATGAATGCAAAGCGTCGAGCGCAGAGACGCGCTTGCTTTCGGAAGCGATGACGCTCCCGGCGATTTCCAGATGGACGGAATTTCTAATTCGAAGCTTTTCGGGGAGGTTGGCCGGATCAGCTCCGTAGACAGCGGAGGCATCGAAAGGCACGGAATTAATTTTTCCTGCGAAGACCTGATCGAGCGATCTGGCTAGATGGAAAAATGTTTGGTGCGGAGCGAGAGGTGTTTCCGGCGACAGCTTTTGAGAGGAAAAAATAAGCTGTTCGACCAGCGTGCGCAGCCTGGGCGGAACCTTCGGAAGCGGCGTGTCGCAGACCATTTTCAGTAGCCTTGCGTCGTATATCTCCGGCGTACAATCAACAGGCAGCCCCGCGACAGAAGTAAATTTGTTGTCGTGCTGCGCATGATGAGAGAAAGTTCGTGCAAGCAGGTCCGGCGGCGCGAATCCCATCTCAAGGGTAAAAAACGCCAACTGCGATTTATCCGTCTGCACGGCAGCTTGGAGGTAAGCTTGAAGCTGTGTCTTGTAGGATGTCTCTATGGGGGAGACACCGGCGCGTGTGAGCACGTCATCCAAAAACGGAGTCGAGTCTTCGGCGTGAAAAAGCAGTCGGAGGGAAAGCTGCGGGTTTGCCAGTTTAAAATTTTCTATGAACCATTCGAGCAGGGTTCGACCGCCGATTTGACAGCGAAAAGGTCGCCATGAAATAGACTCGGGCACGAACGGAAGATAGAGAATGGCGTCTGGCTTTGAATTCATCTATATGAGCGACAGAGAATCCACACGAAGAGTTTGGTGATGAGGAATTCAAGGAAGGCAGCCGGAGCCAAGGTGAAGGTCGGTGAATTCTCTGAAATATCGGTCCGGTGCTGGCCTGAATATTGGTTGCGCGCCGCGCGCCTCCGTCGCGTCACAGAGGTTGCGGCCTCATGACCGGAACGGCTCACGCATAAGCGGAACTGTAGGCTAACTCTTCTTTTTCAACTGGCGCACTGCCACGGTTCTCTTCGATTACTTGACCGTCGAATAAATGAAACGTGCGGTCGGCGTAGGCGGCATAACGCGGGTCGTGCGTGACCAGACAGATCGTTGCGCCCGTCTGGTGCAGTTCGTGCAGGAGGGTCATCACGGACTCGCCGTTGGCTGAATCGAGGTTGCCTGTCGGTTCATCCGCGAGCAGCACGGAAGGCTCGCCCGCGATGGCGCGTGCGACGGCGACGCGCTGTTGCTGGCCGCCCGAGAGTTGTCCCGGATAATGCTTCATGCGATGCGCGATCCCTACGCGTTCGAGAGCTTGTCCGATGAGACGCTTGCGTTCCGGCGCGGCCATTCCGCGATAGGTCAAAGGCAACTCTACGTTTTCATAGACAGTCATGTCGCCGATGAGATTGAAGGCTTGAAAGATAAAGCCGATCTCTTGATTGCGTATGTAAGCGCGGTCGTCGTGCGAGAGGGTGGCGACGGATTTGCCGTTGAGAATATATTCACCGTCGCTCGGCGAATCCAACAGGCCGATGATCGAGAGCAAGGTTGACTTGCCGCAACCGGAAGGTCCGGCGATGGCAACATACTCGCCCTTCCTGATCTCCATCTGAACGCCGGAGAGAGCGTGTGTTTCAACTTCGTCGGTGAGAAAAACCTTGTGGATATTCGATAGGTGTAATAACAGATCGCTCGTAACGTTCATTAATATCTCCTTAAAATAACGATGGCGAGCAGCGACCTGCTTAACGGCTATATACTGAAAGTGGTCGGGGGGATTCTGCCTCTAACTATTCACAGCCTCTTCATTGCCTCTTCACTGCCTCTTCAACTGCATGCCCTCGATTGCTTAACTCCGATGCGGGCGATGCGGCGTTTACCGTTCTCTTAACATGGCGTGCAATATCTACAATCATAGTCAGCCCGGCGATACTCAACTCGTCGCATCTGCGGCATTGGATGGATGCGTTGCTTCCCGTCGTCTGACAGAACTTTTGAGTGTTTAGTTAATCACAGGGCAGGCCACGGGTCTGTGCGCTAACACACTTATAGTTTTGACGTGCAGTTACGTGAAAGGTTTTGGTGCAAACGCTGGACGGGCTGATTATCAGACTGGAAACGCAGAGTGGCGGCGTTGACATCAAAGAAGTGTCAACGCCGCCACTCTGCGTTTTCAGGTCAGGCGCTTATGCCTGAGTTACCGTCAAAGTTTAAGGAATCTGACAACCTGAACATAAAGCTTTACAGGTGCAGTTAGTAGAGTTCCATGTGCCACCGTTCATCTCGCATTGCTGCGCGGCGGTCTGGGAACAAGTGATGGGCGTGGGTGTCGGCGCGGGCGTCGGCTCGTAATCGGGGCGGTCGTCAAAGAGTTGCATCCAACGCCCGTCGAAGCCGCCGTTGGCCGCAGCGTACCACGCGCCTCTGAGCCACATCCCCTCTTCGCGCGAGTCATCCGAATTAATGACGCCCGAATGCACGAAGAAATCGTGTTGCCACCAGAAGGCATTATGTGAATTGTAGTAGCCGCTGGCCGCCCCACGGCTGTACCCGTAACTGTCCAGACCAACCCCCTCGTAACCTCCGAAGTTATCCGCGCCGGAAGGGTTTTCCGGGTTCAGTTCGGCCGAATACGCGCCGAAGAACCACCTTTTAGACAGAATGCCCTCGCGCCCGTCAGTTAAATCGGACTTCCCGCTATCGCGAGACTGTGTATAGAAGCGTTGCAGGCCCGTGCTTACCTCGGCCAGCCCCGCCTCGTTGAAAATCGGGCTTTCCAGCAAAATGTCTTCCATATCGGTCGAAAGCCAATGGAGGTACCAGGCATTGTACTGCCAGTGAGTGGTGGTGATATCGGCCATGTCTTGAAGTTCATACGTAATGCGCTTCACTTGAGACCAGGACACCTTGGTATCGTCATCTACGCGGCTCGCCAGACTCGACGCCGTTGAGTAACTTAGAGATTTTGCTCTCCAGGTAGTTGCTGCCGCAGAGCCTTCGGGGGCAAACACGTAATGCAACTTCTTCTTATCGCTGATGTTTGTGATGTTCACTTCGGCGCCCGCCGTAGTGGAATTCATCTGGGTGGAGATCGAGCTATAAGGATTTGTGACGAAGCGCAACTCATGTCCATGCGGCCCCCAGTGGGTCGCATCCCAGTTGAGTTCGGAGGCTTGCCACAGAAGCACGTGCTTGCCCGTGGAGGTTTGCATGAAATTCAGTTCCCAATCGTAGTAGCGGCGCATGTGGTGCTCCTTGTGGAGCGTGACCGTTACGTGATTGACATATTCACTGACCCCGCCCGGTGCGCCGCCGACACCATGCAACACGATCTCAACGCGTTCCCAATCGTGAATCTCGCTGAGCTCTTTATCGGCCGCGTTATAGACGTGGTAGAGCAACACCAGAGATTTGCTGCCCCCATTCATGTATTCGATGAGAGAGGTGTAGACGGTAGGGCGTATGCGCCAATTGCTGTAAGCGCCCGACCCGCTTTGCGCGGCGGCGATATATTGGCCGATGTTGCGCCAGTTGACGCGGTTATTGGAAAAGTTTCCATCCCGGTCGTAATCAAAGTTAGCCAGCCAGTCGCGTCCCTGCTTGCCGTCATTTTCATCCCCGCGCTTGAGGATCACGGGCGCGTAGTATTGCAGGTAGGCCTGGCGTTGCTCTTTGGTGAGACTCCAGGCCTGCGCGTGTGCCTGATTGGCTCCAAAACCCAGTGTAATTAAGACAAGTGCGACTATTGCGAGCGAACGTATCGCGGCCACAGGCCACGTGCTCGAAGCGGCGGGCGGCAGTGCCGACCCGGTATTTTCCCCTGTTTGCGTGTCAAGGCGAGGTGAAAAGTTCATACAGTATTCTCCTTATTTTGCATGTGTGGACAAAGTAAGGTTCTTTGGGGCACGAGCACGGAGAGGCCTCGAAGCCTTCCAATAGTTCCTTAATTTAAGACAAAGTGATGTGAGATTAACGAAGTGCGCCGTCGGTAAGGTGCGATTAAGTTAACTCGTGCAAGATATGCCAGCACGCTGCGGAGTGTCAAATGCGCTGAGGTGTGGCAACACTACGCGTGCACGCAACTATCCTGAGCCGTAGCGCTGCTAAACTTTCCGACCACACAAGATATTGAAGCGAAAGCACACTTTTCAGTACAACTAATTGCAGCCAAAATGTTTTTTGTAACACTACCATTTAAGACATCAAGTTCTTTCCGCTTCCTCACTATAGTCAATGAAGTTAACGGCGTTCTGATCGAGATTTTCTCTGCCGTGGTCGTACCTCATCACGGTCTTCGGGTCTTTATGTTTACTCATCATCTGCACTTGCCGGTAAGTGAGCCCTGCGTCTAAAGCCTTCGTGATGGCCGTGCGCCTTAAATCATGCGGCGAGAGGCCACCCAGCCCCGAGTAGTCTGCCCAGCGCGCGACGATCTTCTGCACCATGCGCGTCGAGATGCCCTTATCGAATTCCAGCGTGCGGTAGTTGACGTGCGGCTGGAACAGATACGCCTCTTCCCCGTCCGAGTGTGAGACTTCTCTTCGCTTCCGGTCGAGACGCATGTAGAGGTCAATCGCTTCCTTGACCTCTTTCGGCAGAGGCCAAGTCTCTTCCCTTCCCCCCTTGACTTTACACCTGAGCGTCCAACGCCCGTGGCTCCACTTCACGGACGAAGCGCGCAAGCTACACACCTCGGACACTCTCAACGAAAGACGGAGCATGACAAGCATCAGCGCGTAATCCCTCGCCCCCTCTGCCTTCTCCCTATCAGGCCCCGAGAGCAGGTAGCGCACCTCTTTGGCCGTCAGCGCACGCCCCGCCGGTTCAGTCGGCAGTTCGGGCGGGGAGACCAGTTTCGTCGAAGCCGGGTTGAGGGCAATGACGCCTGCGGCCTTCAGATATTCGAAGAAGGAGCGAATGACGGAGAGTTTGAAGGAGACCGTCGCAGGGCGTTTCCGCTGTGAGCGCAATTGATCGCGCCATCGCTGCACGTCCGCAGGGACAACCTCAGCCGGGTGCTTTCCTCTGACAAATTGGAAGAAGTCAGCCACGGCACGACTGTAGGCGCGCCGGGTCGCATCGGAAACAGATTTGTTGACGAAGGGAGCGGCGCTCTTCGGGTCAAACTTACGCGTGGCGACCTCTCGCCCTGCGAGGATTTCAGGCTGTAGAGTTTCGTTGTGCAAGTAGAAGAGCCTTTCAGAGCCGATTTCACAGGCAAAAACAGCTTCATGATGGCTCAAGAGGCGATCATAGTCAAGAATATTCTTCGTAAAAGATGCATTATCGGAATTACCTTACGCGGATACAAACAACGCCTTTTAATTGTTATCGAAGCAAACTTAAAGGTTGTGAAACGTTATATGAAACAAAAATTTAGGTCCAACTTTTAAAAGGATATCGGGACATCATCTCAAGCAGGATAGGATGTAACCTATGTGGGCAGAATTGTTCTCGTTTGGCCGAGAAGATAACATGAAATAGTTTTTCCAGCCTGGAATTAACCTTAATTCTTATCAAGAAACGCAACTTTTTTGTTGTTTACTATTAATAATGATGCTATAAGGCGTTAATTATGGAACCGAGACCCTATAAGAGGACTAAAACTCCCTTCTCAATCAGCCCGTCACCGACTGGTCTGTTTTTAACACCGGCTCTAGAGGCTGTGATTTTCAGGGTAAGATTTACCATTGACGAGAGACAGGGGTTCAGTGTGATCTTGGGCGAGCCGGGACTCGGCAAGACCAGTGTAGTTCGCTACCTTCATTCGGATTATGATGCCAGCGAAGATACACTCTCTATATTGATTCCCTCCCCCAGTTTCAAGACAGAATACGCTTTTCTAACGCATATTTGCACTGCCGCCGGCATCCCTTTGCGCCGCAGTGCCCAGGCCCAACAGCGTGAATTGGAGAATTGGTTGGGCGAACAATATGCGGCAGACCGCAACGTTGCACTCTTTATTGACGAGGCTCAAAACTTGACGCCCGGCATTTTAGAACTTGTCCGGGCACTGCTTAATTATGAGACCGATGAGTCAAAACTAATTCAGGTGGTGCTCGCCGGCCAGATCGAATTACGCACTAAACTACTGGCCCCGCAGCAAAAGGCTCTCTACAGCCGACTAGTGGCGCCGAGCGTCCTTTCGCCGCTGGCCCCGGATGAATTGCAAGGGATGATCGAGCACCGGTGTAAGCTACGTAAGATCAAGAACCCCTTCCCTTCCGAATCAATTGAGAGGCTATACGCCCTCACCGGAGGCATCCCCAGATCAACTCTACGCCTTTGTGCGATCTCTTTTGAAATGGCTAAACTCGCGCGTATGGACAGCGTATCCGTTGATTTAGTTGACACTGCTTACGCCGAAATGGAACTTGAAATTGATAATGAGTCTGATGATGAGCAGTAATCTCAAGCCTAAAACAGGTGGACTGGCCGCAATTCTGCGGCTGGAGAAAGAGCGACGCGCACAAGAGGAAAAGGAGCAGCTATCTTCTCCCGACACAGCCACTACAAATTCCGAACCCCCTACGGATTCCGCACCCCCTACGCCTTTCACACCCCCAACGATAACCACACCGGCCACAGAATCCGTACCGGCTGCGAAAACCACACCCACTACGAATTTCGCACCGCCTGCGAAAATTGCACCGGCCACGGAATCCGCACCCGGTGCAAATCGAACCGGCCAGCCCCTGCGAAATGAACCGGCTAAGGAAACCGCACCCCCTGCGAAAACCAAGGGGGCTAGCCTGTTGCCCGTTGATGCTCCGCATCTGCGTACGCCCCATGAAATTACGGATCGTATCCTCCCGACACTCAAACCCGGTTGCCAGGTGGTACTGATGAGGCTCTACCGTCTTTCGGCAGGATTCGGCTCAAGCACGTGTCATGTATCCCTGCCAAAGCTCGCAAGTAGCTGCAATATCAGCGAAACACAGATTCGTGTATTTCTCAGAGACCTCGAACAGCGAAAGTTGATCAAGCGTTTGAGCATTGATCTTGCCAATAAAGTTCAGTCGGAGAGGGGAGTCACTTTTGAGGTCTTACTTCCTCGCTTAGCCACAACGAAATCCACAGCCGGTGTGAAAAATGCAGGGGGTTCGGAATCCGTAGGGGGTGCGATAACCGAACCCAATAAAGTAAATACACAAAAAGAAAGCACACAAACACAGGAGCCGCCTGCGGCGTCTGTGCGTGTGGGGTCTAAATTCACTTTGGAAGAATGCAGAAGGTACGCCAGGCACCTGCAATCCACAGGGCAGGGGATTAATAATCCCGGAGGCTACGCGACGACCGTGCATCGCACCGGCGAAGCTGACCTCCTGATTGAAAAGTTTCTGCATCCCGAAGAGTCGAACGCGTCTGCGAATGTTGACGCGAGCCAATGTCCAGATTGCAACGGCACGGGGTTTTACTATCCGCAGGGGCTGGAGGGCGGCGTCGCACGATGTAAGCATGAGCGACTCAAGAAAGAAGGGAATTGACGGTTAGCCGTGCGCCATGGTGTACGAAGGAAACAGTGCTGGCCGACAATTTGACGCCGCTCTGTGTGGGCTGTTGGCTTGGGCGGTCTTAAAAAGCTTTATGAGCGCACTAAAAGTTTTCCGCTCGCAATAAGGCTGTCGGGCTAAACGTCAAATTAATAACGAAGTTTGTTGTGAATATCAGAGAAAAGAAACCGCCTCATCTCGACGCGCCGCCGGTCTTTATTCTTTCATGTGAGCGCTCGGGCTCGACCCTGTTGCGCTACATCGTGGATACACACGATCAAATCTGTTGCCCCGGCCAACTATATCTCGGTCAACTCTGCGGGGACTTGCACACGACGATCCTTTATTCTTTGGGTCAAATTATCAAAACGACGAGCGAGGAAGAGCGTGGACTGTCGGTTGCGGCGCGGGTGCGACGCGTTGTGGACGAGTTGATGAGCGAGTATGCGAGAGCCAAAGGGAAGCGTATGTGGTGTGATAAGACGACGTTGAATCTCCAGTATCTCAAAATCCTCAACGTCGTGTTTCCCGATGCGAAGCATCTCTGCTTGTATCGCAACTGCATGGACGTGGTCTATTCCAGCATAGAGTGCAGCCGTTTGGGCTTCATGCCGGAGTTGGCGCCTTACGTGCAGAAGAATCCCGAAAACATTCTTGCCGCGATGGTTGAAAATTGGATTGATAAAACGGGCAAACTGCTCGCCTTCGAACGCGAACATGGAGAGCGTTGTTTCCGCATCAAGTATGAAGATGTGGTCTTGAATCCGCCGGAGACGCTGCGCCGTATGTTCAGCTTTCTTAATCTCGAATGGAGCGACACACTCCTCGATGCGGTCTTTACCGCGCAGCATGACGCGGGCTTCGGAGATAGAAAAATCCTCTTCTCAAAGAAGATTGACCAAAACTCCATCGGCAAAGGCTCGACGCTCCCGCGCGAAGACATCCCGGCCAACCTGCTCGACGAGATGAACAGGCTACTTGCGGAGTTGGCATATCCGCCGGTCGGCGCGGAGTGGGGCCGGACGCGCTCGCCTTACTTGCCGGCCGCGCCGGAGACGGGGCGGGGCGAGATTCTTGTCACAAGCGTCGAAGAGATTTTTGAGAGACACTTCCCCGAGTTGTTGACGGAGCGAAGAGGCGACTTCGGCGCGATGAATGGCGTCTGCAAATTCGTCGTGAGCGGGGAAGGGGGCGGCGTCTGGACGTTAAAACTTGCCGCAGCGAACTGGCGCATCGTCGCGGAGGATACGGACGCGGATTGCACTGTGGAAGCGTCGGCAGATGTCTTGCTCAAACTCGTTAACGGCGAACTCAACGCGGTGGCTGCTTTCGATCAGGGCAAGCTTTACGTGAAGGGCAATTTTGAATTAGCAAATAACGTCGGTCAACTTCTGTTCGGCGGTTGAAGCGAGAGTTCGGCGGTTGAAGCGAGAGCCGGACACACTCCCTTTATTTCCTGACAGGACGCGGGAAACTGCTGCGCCGGATATGAGCAGTTGCGAGTTTGAGAAGGGCTGTTAGTATGTGAAGTGTTTCGCCGCCGGTATGGACCCGGGTATAAACTTGTCTGTCGAACATTTTGAAGATCGTCGTCGCGGCCAGATGAGCGAGAAGTTGGTGCGTTGAGTTTACGTAGGGATTTGCCCGGTATCATTCGGACTTCACCTCCGGCATTTGGACTTCCAATAAAATGCGCGTCTTAACCCCATCCAGTTATAAAGCAGGCAGCCGTCCGTCTACCCTGATCGAACTTCTACGCCGGAGGGGAGCGGACACGCCCGATCAACTTGCTTATCGCTTGCTCGCGGATACGGAAGATGACGAAGCTTCGATCACTTACGGCGAGTTGTGCCTGCGCGCGCAGGCCGTAGCCGCCCATCTACAGACGCTCGACGCGGCGTGCGAGCGTGCCTTGCTGCTCTACCCGACAGGGCTTGAATACATCGTCGCTTTCTTCGGATGTCTCTTTGCAGGAGTGGTCGCCGTTCCGGCTTATCCGCCGCGCCTGAATCGTAATTTGAGCAGGCTTGAAGCGATCGGCTCCGACGCGGGCGCGACGCTAGCGTTGACGACAAGCAAGTCGTCATCACGGGTCGAACTTTTATCCGGGCATTCTCCTGTGTTGGGGAAAATGCGCCGGGTGACGACCGATGCGCTTCCGCTCGAACTCGCGAACGAATGGCAAGAGCATAGGGCGGACGGCGATGCGCTGGCCTACCTTCAATACACTTCCGGCTCCACCGCCGCACCGAAGGGCGTCATGATCAGCCACGCCAACGTGCTGCACAATTCCGCCTACATTCATCAGGGCTTCGAACATACGCCCGGCAGCATCTCTCTGACGTGGCTGCCGCACTTTCACGACATGGGCTTGCTCGACGGCATCATCCAACCCTTGTTCGGCGGCTTCGTGGGTCTGCTGATGTCGCCCGCCGCGTTTCTACAGCGTCCGTCGCGCTGGCTTCAAGCTATCTCCCGGCATCGCGTCACACATAGCGGCGGGCCGAATTTCGCTTACGATTTATGTGCGCGAAAAATCAACGCGGACGAGCGCGCGACGCTCGATTTGAGCTGTTGGCGAGTCGCCTATAACGGCGCGGAACCGGTGCGACGTGAAACGCTCGAACGCTTCACTGAACTCTTCGCGCCCTGCGGTTTTAGCCCGCGAGCTTTTTATCCGGCCTACGGTTTGGCGGAGGCGACGCTGAAAGTCGCGGGCGGGCGCGTTGATGCCGCCCCGGTCCTGGCCGACGTGAAGGCCGATGCGCTGGCTCAGAATAGGATCGTTGAAGCGACGGGCGGCGCGGGAGAGGTGCGGCGTCTGGTCGGTTCCGGCAGCGCGTCGCTCGAAACCGAGATCGTCATCGTTCATCCTGAGACGCGAAGACGTTGTGCGCCCGACGAGGTGGGGGAAATCTGGGTCAAGAGTGCGAGCGTAGCCGTGGGTTACTGGATGCGCGTCGAAGAGACGAAAGAGACTTTTCGCGCGCACCTGGCCGACACGGGCGAGGGAGCGTTTCTTCGCACCGGAGATTTAGGGTTCGTCAAAGACGGCGAACTCTTCGTCACCGGACGCCTTAAAGATTTGATTATCATTC
>WUUC01065624.1_pt1 | contig 63425 bp, 44 predicted proteins | sample 6278441 | NCBI WGS metagenome assembly WUUC01 (sample SAMN13675441, study PRJNA597444) | soil metagenome | isolation source: soil | place: USA: Washington | collected 2017-10
CACATCTATGGCGGGTTCATGATCGATGCTGTATATCCACACCCCCTCACTTTTGGTGATTCTCTTTTCTGTTCCAACCGGTTTCCACCCCGAAACAGCAATACCTTTTACATCAATTTTATCGCCATCCAAGACCAGCGCTATTAATCCGGCGTTGGTTTTTGAATGATTTGAAAATACAAAGCCGGTAAAGTTTACATGTTCACCTGCCATACCGCCGATTACAGGAACATCTATTCCTGCTTTGTCTAACAGACCTTTAATTACCTCTTCGCCGGGTGTTCTGATATCAGCAGCCGAAATAATAAAAGCAGGATGATCAAAACTGATTTTGCCCAATGCTCCTACTTCGCAAGCGGATTCATATACTGAAGTTGAATTGAAGTCTTTTAGAACGACTTTAAAATTAGCGGGCTTCATATCCAATAGTAATACAACAATGCCTGTTGATTCCATACCCTGGTCCGTGAACTTTTCTGAAGTGCTTGCTCCAAACAAAGAAATCCCTGATGCTTCCATCATGATCATAACTGAATCGATATCTTCCAATTGAGTTAAGAATACAAACGCCAATGTTGGCTTATAACCGTCCGACATGCTTTTATCCAAAGCAGTTTTAATTCCTGTTACTGAACTTCCGGTGATGGATTTTGCTTTCATGATTTATTTTTCTTTTAATGCCACCCAGCTACAGGTAGTTGAGTGAAACCTATCTGTACTATTCAGTCCCTTACCATATTCACCGTAACTGAAAAATCCCGCCATCGGCGCTTTCCATATTTCATGCAGGCCGTCATTTTCCTGGTCGATCATAGGACCTAAAGCACTTAGCCTGCCCAGGCAGGAAAAAATCAACAAGGCGTCGGCTTCAGCATGCGTGTTTTCTTTTAATGCCGTGGCGTTATCCAGTACTGTTTCAACAATGTCAAAATCCGGTGGCATCGTAAATTGAATTTGCCCTCCTTCCGGAACAGCAAAATCAAGTTTGATGGCATTCTTTTCTTTATCTACTTCCATCGGCGTACGCAAAACAGGTTCACCGGCATCTATCGCCAGGAAAGGATGGAAGAAGCCAATATCCTCAATAAAGAAAGCTTTTTGCCCGTTGTCTTTTTGCTCCAGCGATTGCCCGAGATAGCGCAGGTACATATCCAAAGCAGGTTGTTCGTCAAGGGTGTATATCCATCCGTCTTCAGATTTGGTGACCGTTCTTATTTTTCCCAAAGGTTTCCATCCTGAAATAGCCACACCATAAACAGCAATTTTATCATTGTCCAATACCAGCATTGCAAAACCTTCATCCGTTGATTGCTCTGCCGTGAAAATATAGGTGGCGGTTAGTGTAGCATCGTCGCCGGCCATACCACCAAAAATTTCTGCATTGTTTCCAAGTGCGTTCTGCAGGGCGTGGACCAACGTTGTTCCATCATACATTTTGCCATCGCTGGAAATGCAGGTACTGCAAAGGATAACAGCCGGGTTGTTAAATTTTGAAAGGGCTGCACCGGCTGTTATACCTGCCGCCATGGCTATGTCTTTGCCTTTCGTGTCTTCTAACAAAATGCAGTAATCATTTTTATTAATATCCAGCAGCAGCATGGCTATTTCACCCTGGCTATGATGGCCGTTGATAAACTCTCCGGCGGAAGTAGCGCCGATGATATCTATGTCTTTATTTTGCAAAACCTGGCAAACAGCTTTCCGGTCTTGTTTGACAGAAATAAATACAATGGCGATGGCGGGTGTAAATCCATCGGATATGGCTTGCTGCAATGCCGATTGGATCGCTTCCGCTGAATTTCCCTGGATTGATTTTGCCTTCATGATCGATTAATTCTTTTAAACTTGTATTACAGCGCCTATTTTTTTTCTAAATAACTTATCAGCTTCGCCCTTCTTTTTTCAACGATTTATCGGCGTTGAGTATATCTTTTTTTGTTCCATACTAAGAACATTTGAGAATCCTGCCATCCGTAAAAAAGATTGTGCGGTAAAAGAATGTTGTTCTGATTCTATTTTTTCTTCTTCATCCATTTTTCTATGATTTAGTGGGAAGGTCCTTTTGTTTCCAATCTCCCGATTGTCTTCTTTGCTGTAGCCAATCTTATCGCTTTATTTTCTCCCCCAGGTTTATGTTTATTAAGTGTGGTAGTTTATGAGGTGTGGAACTAACAAAGCTGTCATTTTCGTTGCAATCAAACTTTTTAAATCATGTATAGGTGTTAGCATCATAGCGCTCATTAAATTTCTTTCCGGGTGTTTGGCCAGTCCGATTGCTGAACATTTAAATCGATTGGCAGGTATTTCTTAAGGCAAGTCGCTACCTAATTTTTAAGTAGTCCCAGTTGAGTCATGAAATCATAGTTGTCCATGAAATCTCTTTCTTCCGCAATTTTACCATTAGACATTCTTACGAGTGTGACGCCGTCAAGGTCAACGTCTTTACCTGTGGCGGGAATACCGAAGAAGGGGCCGGTATGTTTACCTTTAAAATTCCAGTGCTTTACCAGCTTGTTGTCCTGAGCAAATACATCTTTTATCGAAAAACGGATGTTGGAGAATCCAGTGGTATAATTTGCATACATGGCTCTTGCGCTATCTATTCCCAGTGTAGGGGGATTGCCGTGCATGACAACATCGGTAGTGAAGTTTGTATCGTTGAAACGATCGAGGTTGCCATTATTGATAATATCATCCCAGACCTCTTTGTACATCTTAATGTTAGCGGCTACGGAGTCTGTTGTGATAGTTTCCGCCGAAGTCGTTTTTTCGTTAGACGTACAGGAAGTAAAAATAAATAAGAGCGCAATAATCAAAGCATTTGCTAATGGGGTGATTGGTTTCATTGTGGTGGTTTGAAAGACTGAGAACTTGGTAAGTCCGGTTAATAAATGAGTTAAACGTTTAGTATAGCGATTTTGTGGTGGCCTGCATTTCGTCGGTGATCAGCAAGTATTGATCTGTTTTCTAACAGGTGGGGGATAGTAGCACAGGTTTTTGATGAAAACGTATTATTTTGAAGCCTGGTTCTTCTGTATTATCAAGCTGCTAATAATATGCTTGCACTTGTCCGAAGGATAAGATCGCCTGTCTCAAACAGGGGCTGTACAAATGCGACAAAAATTGTTTGTTGAAGATAGGCCATTAATACTGCAAAAGGTAATTGACAAATTACATCTCGGGATCTGCCAATACGTAAGGCTTTACTTTTAAACACCTGGCCAAGTAGCGTTTTAAATGCGGTTGATTCGCACAATGGTCTGGGTAATTAAAAAACCGGGCAACTCTTCAAAATCTTGAGTTGTCCGGTGATGTGGAGGTTGCCGGACAAAAGTCGAACCTTTTGGAAGACTTAAAAAAGCTAAGCACGATACTTACCGAATAAATAGACCGTTGTGCTATACCAAACGGATCTGACATAAAACCTCGATGTCCGGATAGACCTGTACCACCGGCACGAAATGTAATGTTTATTTTTTCTTGTTGAGAAAACTCAAATATTTTCCTGATCTCATCTACAGAAAGGGGTTGAACAACAGCTTTTGGAACAAGTTAAAAATGACTTGCATCACTTGCATAAGCGTAGCGGTCAATCATTCTTACTTTAACTCTTTCCTTTGGTTAAATTCGTTGTAATTTTTTTTGCAGTCTTTCCATTTAAGGTGTTTCTTTAACAAGTAGTTTTGACCTTGACTATGTGATCTAGCGCAAGCAAATTCCCAATCTCAAAAGCGGTTCTTTTTAAGTTTGCAAACGTACATTGAAGGGCTGTTTGCAAATTCAAAGGCTTATGGCTGATCGGCATCAATACATCAAAGTACTGATACAACGACTCATTAGTACTTAAAGGCACCATGCCTGCTAATCCAATCACCGGAATCCCACGGCTTTTTGCAAGTCGGGCGACACCGAAAGGACCTTTTCCCTGCAAAGTCTGTTTGTCGATACTTCCTTCAGCGGTAATCAATAAATCACTTTGGGCCAAGGACTTTTCAAATTCTGTAATTTCAAGAAAATATTCAATGCCGTTTACGAGTTTAGCATTTAGCACTGCGGACAATCCTGCAGCAGCACCTCCTGCGGTTCCACCGTATTTTCTATCGGACAAATCTAGGCCAGTGTGTTGAAAAATAATCATAGAGAGTTTTGTCAGGCATTCTTCCAGTTCCTTAACTATTTTTGGTGATGCTCCCTTTTGGGGTCCGAAAACTTTTGCTGAACCTTGCTCGCCCAGCAATTCATTATCAACATCACAAAGAACGACAATTTCACATTTTGAAATTCCAGGCACCATGCCGGACTGATCAATCGAATGCAATTTTTTTAGATCTTGCGGAAGTTGTTTCAATTCTTCCCCCCTTGCATTAAGGAATTTGATGCCGAGAGCGCTCAATATGCCACAACCACCATCCACGGTCGCTGAACCACCCATCCCGACAATGATTTTTTTAACTCCTCTGTTGAGAGCCGTCCTGATTTGTTCACCTGTGCCAAAGGTATTGGCAACAAGCGGATTTAATTCGTCCGCCTTTAAAAGGCTGAGACCGGACGCATTCGCCATTTCGACTATCGCTGTTTTTCCATTTTCAATTAACCCAAACGAGGTATTTATTCTCCTTCCAAAAGGATCGGCAACTTCCGTTTCAACCAGGTCACCCCCCAACTTCTTTATTATCAGATTTGCAGTTCCGTCACCACCGTCACCGATAGAGAAGCATTCAAGCTCTGCAGTTAATTTGCTATCCGCAAGTCCTTCTTTTATAGCTTGCGCCGCAATTTCGGCATCAACGCTGTTTTTAAAAGCGTTTGGAGCAATGAGTATCCGCATTAATTTATTTCTCTTTGATATCGGGCGCAACTGAATAAAATATTATTACCTTGAAAAATGTTTACCTATTTGAGGGACTTTTGTTAAACACAGTTAACTGGTTTTCCATTTATAAATGATGCTAAATTGGCTACGGCTATCGCCATCAATCTTGTTCTCGCTTCCTTGGTAGCCCAGGCTATATGTGGCGTTATAATGCAATTTTGTGCTCCAAATAATGGATTATAATTCCGGGGAGGCTCATCTGTCAGTACATCTATGCCGGCACCTGCAATTATGCCCTTATTCAACGCGTCTGCAAGATCTTCATCGACAATGATCGGGCCCCGCGAAGTATTTAAAAGAAAGGCCGATGGTTTCATTTTTTGAAGCGTATCTCTATTGATCAAACCTTTTGTTTCCGGAGTCAGAGGGCAGTGAATGCTAACTACGTCTGATGTCTCTAATAGATGCGAAACCGTCACCCACCTGAAATTTTTCCTGTGTGATTGATCTGTTTGAGTTCTGCTATAAGCGATGACTTTCATGCCAAAAGCAGTCGCGATGTCTGCGACCTGCTGACCAATAGTTCCAAATCCTACGATGCCAATAGTTTTATCAGCCAGTTCAACAAGCGGGTAATCCCAAAAACACCAATCATCTGAATTTGTCCATTTGCCTTTCATTACCGCGTCACTGTGACGTTGTACATGATGGCATAATTCCAGTAGCAGTCCAATGGTTAATTGTGCAACGGAGGCAGTGCTGTATCCCGGTACATTGGTAACCACTACTCCATTTTTCTTAGCCGTTTCAATGTCTACAATATTATACCCGGTTGCCAGGACACCAATGTACTTTAACGAAGGAAGGTTGTTAAGGATTGATGCCGGAAGGGCTGTCTTATTTGTAAACAGTACGGCAGCATCATTTGCGCGTTCATTTACTTTGTCTGTAGGTGTTCGCTCGTATATAGTTACGTCTCCCAATTGCTTCAAGCCATCCCAACTAAGATCTCCAGGATTGAGGGCATACCCATCCAGAACAACTATCTTCATATTTAATCGTGTTTATTTATACAAAAAATGGGCAACACTATTTTGACCCCCTATAATGCACTTTAGCTATCTCAGCACCTTTACTCCTGATAAGGAGAAAACTAGAAACAAAAAAAGCCGTTACTATACCAGCTAAAACAAACAGGTAAGTGTAACCCCGGGATAATTCAGGCATTATAATCCCCGTAGCAGAGCCCACCAGTTGATATTCCGGTATTACCCAGGGGAATAAATAAGCCTGCGCGGTAACAAGAAGGCAAATCAGCAATAGCATTATGAAACTATGCTTTACAGTAAATCTGAACAAATCTGATTCCTTTCCTACTAGTCCTCCTGCTGCTGCCGCAATAGCAATTGATTGTGGTGAAATCATTTTACCCACCACACCGCCGGATACATTAGCAGAAACAGTCACAACCGGGTCGACCCCGATCGAGGTGGCTGTCGTTGCTTGTAATTTGCCGAACAATGCATTGGCTGACGTATCAGATCCCGTAATAAATACGCCTAACCACCCGAGGATAGGCGCAAAAAAGGGAAATAAAACACCGGTATTTGATAAGATATGCGCCAATGTCAAGGTCATGCCTGAATCATTTACTAGGTAAGCAAAACCCAGTACAGAAGCCACTGTAAGTATCGGAAATCTCAATTGTTTTAACGTGAGGAAGAAAATTTTTGCTCCTACTTTATAAGTCAAGCCTATTAAGGGCAAAACAATTAGCGTTGCAACCAGTATCGCTGTTCCGGAGGCAGATAAGTAATTGAATTTAAAAATATGCGCAATTAAATTCCCGCTCGTGTCGACAATAGAATTATGAAGTCCGCGCATTTCAAATTGCGTATAACCGATAGAATTGAGAACCTGCCTAACCGGCTGCATGCCCCAGGCGATAATCATTATCGTCAATAGTATGAACGGTGAAAACGCTCTGACAAGCTGGAGGATTGAAAAATTCTTCTCTTTCGCAATCACTAACATTACCTCATCCGGGAATCGCCAGACTTTCGGTGGTTTCCAGAATTTTAAAAACACAACCAGACAAATGATTGAACCAACACCAGCAATAACGTCGGGTAAGGCCGGACCAATAAAATTAGAAGACAGAAATTGCAAGATTGCAAAAGAAATACCAGAAACCAGTATAGCCGGCAGCACTTCCAACGCCTTTTTATAACCCGTCATCAAAAACACGAGGTAAAAAGGCAACATAACAGAAAGTATAGGCAACGTCCTGCCAACCATCTTTGAAATAGCCATTTCAGGAATTGCTGTGACCTGAGATGCGACGGTAATAGGAATTCCAATAGCACCAAATGCGACAGGCGCCGTGTTGGCAATCAGGCAAATACCCGCTGCGTAAAGCGGGTTAAATCCAAGGCCCACCAACATAGCCGCAGTTATCGCCACGGGAGCGCCAAACCCGGCAGTTCCTTCCAAAAAAGAACCAAAAGAAAAAGCGATCAATAAGGCTTGCAGTCTCCTGTCAGAAGTGATGGAAGCCATAAAACCTTTAATGATTTCAAACTGACCGCTATGAACCGTAACATTAAAAAGAAAAACGGCAGTTACCACAATCCAACAAATAGGGAATAACCCATATAATGCTCCATTCAGGGTTGACAACAACGCAAGCTTTACGGGCATTCCATAAACACCAATAGCAATAATAATTGCAATGGATATTGCAAATAAACTAGCCTGATGGCCCTTCATTTTTTTAACAATCAGGGCCCAAAAAATAAAGAGTACAGGAATTACTGCAACAAGAGCAGATAAACCAATATGATTAAAGGGATCTACAATTTGTTTCCAATCCATAACTGATAATTCTTAATTTGAAACATCATTTCAGCTTAATAGACTTTATTATTTATACAATGCCGCTACTTCAAAATCCTCAATGGATGGTATGGTAAATTCTATTATATTCCCATTTTGCCTGATTGGCAGTGATTGATCGGCCCTCAACAATTTTGCCTTAGATATCTGAATGCCTTCTGGCAATAGCATGCGAACCTTTTGTTCGCCAATGGGGTAAAACTTCCGAATCGAAGCACGGGTCATATTCGGATTATTATAATTCAAAACATGGACGGCAAAACCGGGCTCTGTTTCCCAGGCAAAAATTTCCACGTAACCTTCGCCTTCAACAGAAACACTAAACTTATCTTTCATCATCCACCTCACTGAATTCTGGATAATCCGGCTCAGGTCGGCACTACCCCTTGTCCAAGCATTTTTATCAATGTCGGTGGGAAAATAAACAAGCCGGCTATCCCCTTTCTCACGAACAACAATTGCAGGATTATCTGATTCCAGCCGGGGAGCAACAATCTCTTTGCGGGGATATGGATGCACCATTTCAGGAATTCCATTTGGAAAAGGTGGTACGATATCCAGTATATGTTTTCCCGCTGCATCTACCGGTACATAAAATTCACCACCGGGAAGTTGTTTTAATCCTTTAAACTCATTGAAAATCTCATGCTCTTCCTTAACTTTTGTATAAAAGACCTGTCCCCTGGGACCTTTATATCCCGATTTTAAATGAACGTCAAATAGATCAGCCAATGCAAAGTCTTTACGGGGTTTTCCCCATTCATCATAGAGGCCGGTTTCAAATGTTGCCAGTAAAGAGCCTCCCCGGTTTACAAAATCTTTCAGATTCACTGCCTGTTCATTGCTTAGTAATGCGATATTGGGTAGTATTAACGCATCAAATTTTTTCAGGCCTTCAGGGGTAAGATCGTTTTCATGAACAAAGTCAAAAACAAATCTTCCTTCCAGGAGTGCATAATAAATCCCCTGTAAGTAATCAGTTGCATTGCCTTTATCGTTTAAGTTAACGGGATCGCCCCAATAACCACCCGGAACTCTTCCCGGTGCTTTGTACAGCTCATTTATTTTATTTGAAAAAACGACTCCAAGGCGACTCATTGGTCTTTTATTAAAAAAATGAATTTCATTTTTTGCAAGCCATTGATAATATTTTCTACCGGTAGTTTGCCAACGATCATCAGGCAAGTCACCACCTAACCAAACTAACCATGGTATCATTCCGCTGGAAGTGGTTTGCGCTAACCATAATGTTGTTTCAGCTTCGGAATTGCTGCTGTGACGCCAGGGACCAGTTTTGGTGCCTACCACATTTGTTACCGGGCGTCCTTTCATTACAGCGTAAGCTACTTTTCCCTGCTGGGCACAATCCCAGATAGGTGTACCACCGCCTCTTCCCTGGTGATCCGTAGTTATCCAATCAGCAAGGTTCCCCACCTTCTGTAAATCCTGGATCGCACCAATACCCCCTGCTATATTTACGTTGTAAACAATTTGGGCACCTTTCTTTTTTACGGTTTCATTCAACAGATTTATCGTTTTCAACGTACTGTCCATAGACTTCTCCGAACGTTGTATCGTCGATAGATCACCTAGCTGCCGGCAGGTTTTACAATGACAAAGACGTGGAGCATGCTCAACTTCGGGCCAACTATTAGTAAAAAAACCATCTACATCATAGAGAGACATGATCTCATTCATGATTTTAGGTATTTGTTCATTTCGATAATTGGAAAAAAGACAAGTCCTGTAAATCCAGGGCGTTTCGGAATGCTGCCATGGAGTGCCATCTTTATTAATCTCAAACCATTCCGGGCGCTTGGCATATATATCTTTATGAAGGAAATTTGTTTCTATACGAGCCACTACTTTAATGCCCTTTTTCTTTAATGCCTTAAGATAATCTCCGAACAAATCCCTGTCACCCAAAAATTGGCTTTTATAATGATTGGAAAGTTTTGTTGGATACATGGCAATAAAACCGCCTGCTGTAAGTATAATCGCATCGAGTTTCAAACTTGACCAATAATTTACCCATTCGTCGATGTTTAGATTTTGAGGATCATGTTCATTTAAATTATGCTGTGCACATCTTCGCATTTTTAGCCACCATTCATCACCCGGAGCGGTAACGGCATGAAAAGCTGAAACGGTATTGGAAAATAATAACCCGGCTGAAGCCAATGCTGATGTTGCAATAAAATCACGTCTTGTCTGTCCCATAATTTTGTTCATATTATTTGCTAGTCGTTAGTGAATAAGGGTTTACTGATACGAAGATTTTGGTCGATTTCATGTATGAGATTTCAATTACGAAAGTTTCGTTTTTTTAATTTTTAGCGTTTGTATAAAAAGGCTACTTCAAAATCTTTAATGGCGTTACATAAAACTCATCCAAGTTACCCATTTGATTAAAATTCAATAAAGTTTCAGAACGAATCAGTTCTGCCTTTTTGGTATTAACACCATCCTGAATTTTCATCTGACTTTCTGCACTCCAATTCTCTTACTCATTTAAGGTTGCCGACCGCATCTACGATTCTATGATACCATTTATCGTCTCCAGGCTTCACCACTTGCTGAAAGGAAAATAGCAAACCTGGTGAAGAGATTCTACCACAATTATCGACGTGGAAGCAAAAAACTTCCTTCTCTAAACTGCGATATGCATATTTTAAAAGTGAAATTGATAAGCTTGTTTGTGCTTTTTGCCCTTAATTGTATCCTTGATTTTGGGGAAATATTGAAATATCATTAATTATTTGTATTTGGCTTAAGGGTATGGGGAACACCGTCATGAAAGGCATCATACCCGCCGATTGCATTACTGTGTGTGCTCTTCCAGTCCTAACCAAATCGAACCAACGATGACCCTCAAAAGACAGTTCCAATCTTCTTTCGAGGTAAATTTTCTCTCGTGTATCCTCTTTGGAGAGACCAGAATAAGTGTCAACGCCCGCCCGCATACGTACTTCATTTAAAAATCCAAGTGCCTCATTGGTTTTATTATTTTCATTCAAAGCCTCAGCATACATTAACAAGACGTCGGCATAGCGGATAACCTTCCAATTGGCCCGACTATCATTGCCGGTGATCACCGGAAAAAGATACTTTTTTGTATAAGTTTGTGAAGTTGTTGGAAGTAATGGAACTAAATTTCCGCTTCCATCTATGTACCCTCCTTTTACGCCAACACTTATATCACGCCTCAAGTCATCCTGGGTAAACAAATTGAATAACCCGTCAGCTACCGAATTGGATTCACCCCTTCCACCGGCTACTTTGTAAAATGCCGCCATCTGTACTGAATTCGGAATAAATGTATTGGTAAAAGCGCTACCCAACCCTATTCCTTCCTCGTATTCAATATCGAAAATATATTCGCTATGATGTTCGTTTTTTGAATAATCAAACAGGTCAGTATATTTTGGTAAAAGGGCGTACCCTAAAGTTGTAACCTCTTGCAACTTCTGTTCCGCTTTAGTAAAATCATTTCGGGTTAAATAAACTTTACCTAATAGCGATTTGACTGCGCCCCTTGTGACGCGACCCACGTCAGCATTTCCATAAGTTTGAGGCAGGTCCATCTCAGCTTCTGACAAATCTTTAATAATTACATCACTGTAAATTTTATCAACAGATTCCCGGCCTTTTTTATACGCGTCTTCTATACTGATTACGGAATTAACCATGGGAACATTGCCAAATATCCGAACCAAATCAAAATAGGCTAAGGCTCGAAGAAATTTGGTTTCTGCTGTATAACGAGCCTTATTTTGGACTACTGAAATATCGGCATTTCCTATTTTATCCAAAATTGCATTAGCACGATTGATAATGACATAGTAATTACTCCAGGCTTCCTGTAGGATAGGTGCCTGGATTGAAATGGTAAAATTATCGGTACTAAACAAAGCAACATTACTTGGAATTTCATGCTTTGAATCATCTCCCCGTAAATCACCAAAAATCCAAAAGTTTTGATATTGTACCTGAAATCCCCGGTAAATTCCTGTTATAGCATCCAGGTAATCTTTATCTGTTTTATATACAATATCTACACTCACTGTAGACTCCGGGATAACTTCGATAAAATCCTTCTTGCATGATATCAGCAACGATAATAAAAACACTATGAGAAATGAATATTTTTTCATAATCATCGATTTTTTAATGATTTAAAACGAAACGCTCAACCCAACTATCAAACTTTTCGGCAACGGATAATCGTTTGCCTCCAAACCTGGACGTAACGGATCATTGCTAAGGCTAACATCCGGGTTATACTTAATATAGTCGGTGAAAAGGAATGGATTTGTAGCGCCTATGTATAGTCTGGCCGAATTAATTTTCAGTTTCTGAGAAACAGAACCCGGAAGAATGTAGTCAAGTGTAATGTTGTTAATCCGCAAATAAGAACCGTTGTCAAGATAACGCTGACTTGGCAGGCGAACTCCACCAGTCGGTGCGTCATTCGGGCGTGGAGTCATACCATCGCCGGGGTCCTGCTCAGACTTCCAGTAACTATTATTATAAGCATATACCCGTACACGGGCCCGGGTTGCACTTCCCGAACCAAAAGAAGTATTGTAAACGTCATTCCCTTTACTTCCCTGCAGACTAACGCTTAAACCAAAGTTTTGATAGGAAAAACGATTCGTCATTCCATAATAAAAATCAGGATATGGGTTACCGATGATAGTGTTATCAAAGCTGTTAATAATTCCATCGGGTCTGCCATTGGGACCGCTCACATCTTTGAATCGTATATCTCCCACCCGAGACCTGTCTGCCGCACCGGGATTAAAAATCGGTCCGTTATTGAGTTCGGCCTGGGTCTTAAAAATTCCGTCGGTCAGAAAACCGTAAAACATACCAATAGGTTGTCCAATCATAGTTTTGTTATCTCCGGCAATGATAGGATCTCCAGAAGGTCCTAACTTGACAACTTCGTTTTTGAAGGTGGAGAAATTAAAGTCCGTCGTCCATCGGAACTTCCCGCTTATGTTGACAGAACTCATTGAGAACTCCCATCCTGAATTTTTTACTTCTCCTATGTTCTGTAAAGCCGTACTAAAACCTGTAACAAGTGGAATATTTACGTTTAGTAACAAATTATAATTTCGGGATTGAAACCGTTCAACTGACACCGTCAATCTATTTTTAAAAAACCCTGCATCCACTCCTACATTAAATGATTTTTGAGTTTCCCAGGTTAATAAGGGATTGGCAAGTTGTCCGGGTCCAAAACCGCCCGTCGCGGCACCTCCGAAAGGATAACTTAAATAGTTTATAGCTGCAAATTCAGCATAGTTGCCAATATTATTGTTGCCGGTCTCACCATAACTGGTCCGCAGTTTGAGTTCATTGATAAAATCTATTCCTTCAAAGAATTTTTCATTTGAAATTCGCCAGGCTAAAGCTGCGGAGGGGAACACACCATATTTTCTTTCAGAACCAAATCTTGACGACCCATCTGTTCTAAAAGATGCAGTTACGTAATATTTACTGTCATAATTATAATTTGCACGGGCCAAATAGGAAAGCATTGACCATTCATACGTATCAGAAGTCCCATTTGTAATTTGACCGCTCACAGCAGTAAGAGTGGTAACAAGATTGTTTGGATAGCGGTTGCTCGTCAGAAAATTAGAATAACCACGTTCCTTTTGTACAGTATATCCAGCTAACGCAGCTAATTGATGCTTACCAAAACTTTTGGTATAGTTAAGTGTATATTCAGTAAGCCAATTCAGACTGGTAGCGGAATTGTCTGTTCCAACAGCAGGATTATTAAAGAATACCGGCAGTCTTGGCTTAAACGTCATCCCTCTGGCTCCAAGATAGCTACCACCCAACAATAAATTGAAGTTAATATTTTGGTTAATCTTATAAGAAACTTCAACATTACCCAGGAACCGCATTCTTTGCAGGGCAGCTTTATATTCGCGGGCAATAGCAAGTGGATTATGAAAATCTGCCTGTGCCGGAAGTCCTCCGTAAAAAAAGTAGTTGCCATTAGCATCCAACAAAGGATAAAAATTACTTACAGAAATTGCGCTACCCATAATATTTTCACCCTGATTACCCGTGATAGGCAATTCAGTTTGGTCCGTATAGGAAGGGTTTAAATTTACTTTCAGTGATATCCTGTCCGACAGTTTCCCATCCAGATTAGCGCGCATTGAATATCTCTTAAATCCTGTATTGAGAACGATCCCGTCCTGGTTCATGTATTCCCCACTTAATGCATACCTGAAATTCTCTGTTCCTCCTGTGGCGGAAAGCTGAATTTGTCTTTGAGGTGCGGTGACTAATACAGAATTGAAAGCATCTTCATCTGAGGTGTTGTTGCCACTCAACACATCAAGGATAAAAGGAGTAACAGGCCTTACCCAAGTATTGGCTGGACCGCTTATATCATTTCCTTCATCTATATTTCGATTACGAAGACCATCATAAAAATATTGCGCCTGTTCTCTGGCATTCATCATTTCGGGCAACTTTGATATTTTTTGCCAGCCATAGTAAGAATCAAAGCCTATGTTAGTCTTTCCGGCTTTTCCCCTTTTTGTATTTATTATAATAACTCCGTTTGACCCTCTCGACCCGTAAATTGCCGTAGCAGACGCATCTTTCAAGATGTCCATACTCTCGATGTCGTTTGGATTTAGCGTTTGAATGTTATCAACAGGGAATCCATCTATAACATACAGAGGAGACGCGCCGGCTGAAATACTCCCGATGCCCCTTACTCTGATCTGGGGGCCTTCACCGGGTGAACCGGTGGAAGGTTTCACTTGAACACCAGCCACTTTACCTATCAAAGCCTGGTCTACCCGGGTAACCATAAGCTCTTTGATAGACTTGCTGCTCACTGAAGCAACGGCGCCGGTAATATCTTTCCGTTTCTGTGTTCCATAACCTACCACAATTACCTGATCCATCGAAATAACAGATTCTTTCAGGGTGACAACCAGAGATAGTGCCACATCATCCTTGATGTTGTAACCCGCCATATTTTGCGACTCAAATCCCGCAGATGTAAAACTAAAACTATACGGCCCTCCGGATGGAATTCTTGAAAAAGTAAAAACTCCAGCACTATCTGTCACAGTTCCAGAAGTGAAATTATTTTTAGAATTTCTAAGAGTTACATTTACTCCAAGGATAGGCGTTTTGTCATCCTTTAGAACAATACCTCTAATGCTGCTGATTTTTTCTTGTCCAGAAACGGGTAAGCAGAACAAAATAGCGGACAGTAAAATAAGGGCAGGTAGAAACGATACCGCGTTCGTTAGATTTGGTCTCATATACAAGCAATTTATATTTATTAATTAGAGGGACTAAGACCCTGTTAAAGGTCTCTTATCAATCCTACTTTGTGATTATGAAAGATTCATTCTTGGAAGTAACCGTTAATCTGTTTAAAGTAGCAATCTGTTCCAATATGCTTTTCAAATCATCTGACCTATCAAACTTTCCTATGAAATATATTTTATGAATCTCCTTTTTAGAATAGATGATCTTCCTGTCAAACATCAAGGCTAGCTGGTCGAATACCTGATCTAATGATTGGTTATTAAACATGAACCAATTCCCGGAAACATCTGTTGGAAAAGAAGGGCGATCTTCAATTGCTGCCTGATTTCTTTTTTTCTTGCCGTTGGAGAGGCCGTCTATTTTAAACAACCTTAATTTCGCATTGGCCGTTGATTTATAATACTGCAATTCATTGCCAGGTATAAGTATATAGTCTTTTGACATTTTTTTCAAACTTTCTGTCGAAGACTTAACGACTACCTTTCCTTCATACAATCGAACTTTTATACTACTTTCTTCTTTATAAGAGGTAACTGTAAATTTCGTTCCCAGCGCAGTGGTTGACACCTCCCCGCTGTGTACCGTAAATGGTCTCTCTTTATCTTTTGTAACAGTAAAATCAGCCTTCCCTGATAATCTAATATCTCTTCTATTTTCAGGAAATCGTTCATCAAAACTTAGTTCGCTATTTTCGTAGAGAAGAATCTCCGACCCGTCAGTCAACAAAATTTTCTTTGGCTTAGAGGTGAAGTTCACTTCCGTTCGAATTTTGGCTGTAGCATAAACCTTCTTTCCATCACTCAAAACAGGCGGTGCAGATGAACCGGTATTAAAAAATATTTGATTTCGGGCAAATAAGATCGCCAAAACTGACGCTGCAACTGCCATCGCCATGATCATTCTTCGTCCAAATCTTTTCTTTGTACCACCTTTCTGCAGATGCGTCACCTCCTGCAGCTTACCTGATGATGAAACAACCTTTAGATGCGTTGTCGAAATACCCCTTTTAAAATAATTCCATTCTTGATCAGTATTGATGGTATCAATACCAGGCCCCAGACCCAGAAGATGCCAGGTCTGCTGCAGTTCTTCAAAGTATTTTCGATTTTGTTCATTTGCCTCAATCCATTCGCGAACAAATAAGGTTTCCTTTTCATTTAATTCATCCATCAGGTACCGCGCTAATAAATCATCGATTGATCCGTAATTGTCCATACACTAATAAAACGACTAACCAGGAAAACACCCTTACATCAGAAGAAAATATTTATACAATTGATAACAGGGCAACTAGGAAGCATCCCAGGTAAACAGATAATTTCTGTCTCAGCTTGAAAAGCGCTCTCCCCATCTGCTTTTCAACTGTTTTTATAGAAAGATTTAATGTTAGGGCCACCTCGGCATATGTCATCCTCTCATATTTGCAGAGTTTAAATATTTTCTGCATTTGCAAAGGCAACGCCGCCACGGCGGCATGAATATCCTCACTTAACTGCTTAAATTCAACGTTTTCCAACACGTTCATGCAATCTTGAATGTTTCCCTTCTGGATTTGATAGCTCACATATGCCCTTTTGACTTTGTCATGTTTTAGTATATCCAGACAACTGTTATTTATTATTTTGTATAAAAAAGGCTTAACGGGCGAGTGGGGCTCCAGAACATGACGATTCTCCCAAAATTTGACAAAGCTTGTATGTACTACATCCTTTGACTGCTCTGGATCAAACCCGAATTTAAATTGGCAATAGGCACAAAAAGAAATAAAATTCTGTTTAAAAAAGATCTCAAAAGTAGCAGTATCAGAAAATAAATCACCCGCAGTCAGCCCCTCATTAAAATTATTTGCGTTTTGATACCGACTCATATTATGTAGGTTGGCGTGTAATAAGTTTTCTCAAATTTTAAATCACCTTTTCGTTTACTGTCAGTACCTGATAAGAAACAATTGACCTGCCTTAACAAGAATAAATTTAACGTATCCTTCTTCTCGATCAGAACCAGGAACTCCCGTCTCCGATGAAAACGTAAAAAGCCTTTATTCAAACTTAAAATACTCCTTTGCGTTATAATAACATATGCCTTCAACCATCGTAGACAATAGCTCCATGTCGTCCGGTAGTTCGCGATTTTCAACATCCACTGCGATAAGATTACATAGAACCCGCCTGAAATATTCGTGTCTTGAATATGATAAGAAACTTCTGGAATCAGTGGTCATGCCAACAAACCTTCCCAACAATCCCATGTTAGATAAGGCATTCATTTGCTTTTCTATACCGTCTTTTTGATCCAGGAACCACCAGGCTGGGCCGTATTGCATTTTACCGGGTATGCTTCCATCATTGTAGTTGCCAGCCATGGTAGCCATCAGTTCATTATCTCTTGGATTTACATTGTAAATGATGGTTCTCGCTAATTTTTCCTTTTGTTCTAACCGGTCAAAAAATTTAAACATTCCATAGGCTATCTCCTTGTCGCCGATAGAATCATATCCCTTATCAGCACCTGTAATGTCACCCATTCTTTTGTTTGTATTTCGGATAGGGCCAACATGGAATTGCTGGGTCCAACCGAAGTCATAATTCATTTCGGCTAATTGTACAAGAAGCGCTGTTTTGAATTTTCTTTGTTCAGTGGGTGCAATACCGCTACCGGATCGTGCTTTAGCGAAGAATTTGGCTATGTCACTTTCTGTATACTCTTCCGGATAAAAGGTTTCGATGCCATGATCGGAAAGCTTGCATCCAAGAGAATGAAATACCTCCTGCCTCTTCTTTAAAGCATCAAGAAGATCTTTATATGTTGAAATAGTAATGCCGGACGCTTCCGACAACTTATCTAAATACTTGTTATACCCTGCAATATCTTCTATGGCCATCGATTTATCCGGTCGCCACGCAGGCAAGACCTTCACTGAAAATTCCTGTCGCTTAATCCCCTGGTGATATCTAAGGTCATCAATAGGATCGTCGGTAGTACAAAGCAATTCAACGTTCTTGCTTTTAATCAAACTTTGTACTTTGTATTCATTTGTAGTCAGAAGCCGGGATGCTTCATCATAAATTTCTCCGGCGGTAGAAGCATTAAGAATTTTATCAATTCCGAAATATCTTTTCAATTCCAGATGGGTCCAGTGATAGAGGGGATTTCTAATGGCATAAGGAATAGTTTCTGCCCATTTCATAAATTTTTCCGCATCCGGAGCATTACCTGTAATATACTTTTCATTTATACCGTTTGCCCGCATGGCCCGCATTTTATAATGATCTCCATCAAGCCAGATTTGAGTAAGATTTTCAAATTGTTTATTGATGGCTATTTCATTGGGAGGCAAATGACAATGGAAATCTATTATAGGCAGATCCGCCGCGTAGTCATGATAAAGTTTCTCAGCCGTTTTACTATGAAGCAAAAAATTTTCATCTAAGAATTTCCCCGGGTCTGAAACGTTTTCTCGCATTTGCTTTTTATTGACGTGAGGACGGCTAAATAAATTTGTTGTCCACCCGGACATTAATGTTAAACCTCCTGTAAATGCCGCTGCCTGTGATATAAGTTGTCGTCTTGAAAACATATCTATTTTCTTTTTGAAGGTTTCATAATATCAGCCCTTCAACTGAGTGGGTTTGGTACTATTTGTAGATAGTCGTCCTAAATTGAAAAAATGAATGTTTACAGAAGTAATTACTCATTCAATCCTGTCTCTCTTGTATCCTAATTCCTGCTCCTTCTTTAACCAAATAGATTCTAAACGATACAATTCCATTGAACTAATTGTCGAATTTCCGCCAACCGGGGTTAAACTTAAATTTCTGTTGGAAGGAACGGGGTAAAACAATCTGGTAAATGTCACCTCTCCCTGGTTGGGATATATTTCAATCGAGTTTCTATCAATGATAAATCGAAGTCTGATCTTATTGTTACTTATTGCAACATTGGCCTTACTATCCATCAATTGCAATTCTTGTTTAGCCGTATTATAAACAACTTTCTCACCTCTTATATCAAAAACTATTTCTTTAGCAGTACCGACCTCAATTTCGGAGATGATTTCAAAAACATCCCCGTCAATTTGTTCCAGCGGGTTTTCTCCCGGTTTCATCACTGTATTTTTCCAGAACTTCGAATCATACCGAAGTTGTTTTATTCCATCTATTGGATTTCTGCAAAGTCGTATTTCGTTATTGATTGTTCGCAAGGTAAGTTCAACGGGAAAGATCATCTGCTGACTCCAGGTTCTGCCGTGAGTAGGCAGTTCTTTTATCATCATAAATGCTAATTGGTAAAATGGGCCATCGCCTTCATAAGATTGCTTCCATGTTTGTGTGGCATACAGGTCTTTAGTATAGTAATTAGTTCTATCCCCAATCTTATTGTAGAAAACCTCTTGCCCCAGATAATGCCTCTTACTCTGGGTTATAAAATTAGTTCCATTAAATTCACCAATATAGTAAGCACCATTTCCATCAATAAGAACCCATTTTTTATTTTCCTCTACGCCATCTACCGGTATTTGCATTAAATCCGGGCACTCATAAAAGCCTTCCATATTGCTGAGAAAATGCCACTTCAACAGATCATCTGATTTGTAAAAGGAAATCCCCGGTTCATCATAGAGGATCATACGCCACGATTGATCTGGTTTATACCAAAACACAACGGGATCACGAAAGCCATTCTTTATAGGAATTAGCGGATTATTTTTATGCCTGATCCATGTTTTTCCTGCATCGTTACTATAAGACAATGAAATCCCCCGCCCATAGTCTGTATAGAAAACAGCCATCGTTTTCTCAACTCCTTTCCTAAGACCTAAGGTATTATTCCAATCCACAATACCGCTTCCGCTTCCCGGCCGATTGTCAATAACGGTGTTGGTTATGGGTGGCATCTGCTCCCAATAAACACAGTCTTCGCTGATAGCATGGCCCCAATTTTTATTATCCCCACGCTTTCTGGACCATTCATCAAACATATAAAACAAATGATACCTTCCTTTATATCGTATAAGCCCGGTAGGATCCGCCACTTGTCCAGTGATCGGTGTATAATGAACCTGTGGTCGCAGAGGCTGGTTATAATGCATGTTTTCATAAACATCATTATATTTTAACCGGTAAGGGTCTTCAATTTCTACCTGTTTTTTTGGCTCAGAAATCATCTCCTTTTCCTTCTTTTTAGAAGATTCTTTTGTCTTTTGAGCTGATAGGTGGTACTGGCAGATCAGCAAAAAAAATATCAGTGATGAGTAGCGCACTTTATTTAATTTATGTGTTTCTTAATAACCAATATTCTGAACATACCGCCCTTTGTGAAATCAATTCATTTTGGTGTATTAGCTACAAAACCTGGTTGAACTCCAGCCGTTCTCCATCAGGGCCGGTTATATTAAAGTATTTACAACCATTCTTCCAGAATGAAAGATAAACGGGTTGCTCTTCAATTATAGTGAACCCTGCTTCGGTTAATGCTTCAAATGTCTTGACAATATCGTCTACATCAAAGGCGACATGATCGATATGTCCATTTTGTCTCTGTTTTATTGCCCCTAATGCACTTTCGGGCAACTGATAAAGTTCAATGATCATCTCTTTTTGCTTCATCATTGCGACAAACCCTTTACTACCGTTGTAATCAAACGTGGTACTCATTACACTTTCAAAACCTAATTTTTTATAAAACGCTTCCGATATCTGTAAGTCCGATACAGGTATGCCAATGTGTTGAATATGGTTAATTGTAAAATTCATTTTTTTTAATTCATCAATTATGGATTCATCAGGCTGCAACTTCTACCGGATAGAACTACCTCTTTAATATATATATATATATCATTTTTGAAACGGACTGTTATTTTCTTCGTATATACTTTTCATTTGCCACGCTTCCATTTTTTTTAGTTCGCTGTCGCGGCCTTGTGATCGAAGAGAAATGCCTACTGCATCTTTACGGCTTGGATAAACTCGTACCGCCAGAGCCTGTTTACCGTTGACAAAGACTTCAACTACACTTTTGTCAATAAAAACACGAAGCTTAAGAGTCTCATCACCATTTAATGATAGTGAAGCTGTTTCAGGACCCCTGGGGCGTACATCAGGATGAAGGGAAGAATAGGATGTTTCTATCGTGATCAGGCTTTCACGTGCAGGTCGGGTTGAAGTATTTGGCCGGGATGCTGGCCGTTCGGTTTGAAGTGTAGCTACTTCACCGAAACGATAGTTGCGTCCTGCACTCATTCCTCGGCCCTTCATAAAACTGATCCGTGTGAACTCTTCTTTATTGGGAGAACGCAACACATTTAATTCCAACATGGGTGCATCTTTCGGATCGATCTCCAAATTGATTTCCATGGCATCGCCTTTAATTTTTTGGAATACAATTTCTTTGTTAGCAGGAAGAATCATAGATTTTACTTCCTGTCTTGCATAGCGTAAGGATTCAATATCGCCGGCAGGCTCTTGCATTAAGGTATCACCTCCTTTCAATGTTAGCCTTCTGGGAAGGGTCATTATCTGATTCCATTCTCCTGTGGGTTTGCCAGGGTTCATATTAAAAATGACGATCACTCCCCCTTTCCCATCCGGGGTAGCCGATGGTGCATGAACACCAGAAGGACTTGCGGGGCCAAAATTGAACTTACCTGCATGAGTTGCAACAAACTTGTCTCTTTTGGTATCATAGTCTCCAAGCAGGTATTGTCCGCCACTCATATGACTAAAGAATGGCATGATATAACGATCTCCGATTGGCCAGAAATAAGGACATGCATAATCGTCGCCAATCAGTGTGAAGCGATCGTTCTCTACAAACTCATGAAGGTATTCCCAATTTTCAAGGTCTTTGGATCTGAAAAGATAACCAACGCCAACTTGTCTTCCTCCAGGGCTCCGCGGCGCCCTGCCAGCAGAAAGAGAATAATAAATCCCATCTTTTTTCCAAATTGAAGGATCAAATACGCTGTAAGGAAGGGGGAACCCTGTTGAACTTTTCATTGGTATCACGGCTTTACCTGCTACTTTTTTCCAATTAAGTAATAGGGGGTCGTCAGACAACGCCACCATGTTTCCAGCTTCTGTTCCGTGATACATGGCAATTACGCGGTTTTCCTCAACTAAAGTAGATCCGGAAAAAACTGCCCGTTCAGGCCCTGGATAAATGGCATAGGGAAGATCTTTCCAATGAATTAAATCCTTGCTGATAACATGACCCCAATGTTGTCTCGTGTCCTCTGGTGGATAAGCTTGATAAAAAAGATGCCAGTTCCCTTTCCAATAAGACAATCCATTAGGGTCGTTTAAGTTGCCTTCAGGATTTACATAATGATAAATTGGCCGATACTTGTCTGTTGCTAATTTTTTCCTGGATTCAGCAAACCTGAGAATAAGCGGATTATTTTTCACTTCAGCTTCCTGTTCAGCCAAGGTGTTTGAAAAACTATATTTGGGCACTTTAGAGGTATAATCAGTAGTACTACCGGCTGCATTAGATGGTTGCCCGAAAAATGGTTTAACACTTACACTAAAAATAAAAATATACAGGACTAAAAATTTTTGCTTAAAAACAATCATGGTATTTCTTTTATTGGTGCCTAGATTATAAGGGCCAAAAAATTTTCATCTCTTCTCTATAGTAATCAGACTCCATGACTAAAATTCTAAATTTTGCGCCACCCAATGAGGCTTCCTACTGAAGCCATTTTCAAAAAAAACCTCACCTCTGTCTGATTTCCAACAGCTTAATTATTATCTAATCATAGAGCCGGTGAAATAATTACAATCTTCACTCCTTTCATTGGTAAAGGCAGGTGTTACCAATGGACGAGATATTTATTTCCATATACTGCCCATTTTGTTGTACTTCATCGATTTTATCTGAAAGTTGTCCGAAGATTGAAAAGCAATATCAGTATAAAGGCTATTGGGAAAAACTATATCTGTCATCACACTTAGTCCTTTATCAGCAAATAGCTCAACAGATGCATTGTCTATAAGTATTGTGATGTCCATTTCTTGTTTATTTGCCAGACGCGGCGCAGTATGCCTCCCAGCAAAGCCCTTTTCAAACGATACCTTACCTGAATTCGTACGATCAATAAAATAATTATTCGACGCTTTATCATATCCGAGGATGAGTCTTTCTTCACCCTGATTTGATAAGACAATTGAGAAACTTTCTATTCTATTTGATGTTAGAGTCAATCGAACAGGCCCTTCCAGCTTGCCTATTTTTTTGGTCAGGTTTTGGTTTGCAGAGACATTTTTCAGTTCGGTGGGCTTGTCATCGAGGATGGATAACTCGTGGACAGGTTGGGAAGTGACAAAGTATTTGTCACCGATCTTTTCTAAATTCAAATCCCGGGGTATAGTCATAGCACTCCGCCATTTTTCTGTAGGGACTACTCTGGCGTATTGCCAATTACTCATCCATCCGAGGAATATTTTCCGATCGCCTGTATTGGACCATGTAACTCCAGCGTAATTATCGGTTCCATAATCAATCCAACGGGTATCAGTTTGAAAAGGCTTAAAATCTTTACCGTCAAACTTACCTGTGAAATATTGGGTTGCGGAACCTTTATTTGGTCCTCCGGGATTGATACTCACTAATAGCACCCAAATTTCTTCGCCCTGGTGTTTTATCACAAAAAGATCAGGACATTCCCATACACCACCATGCGCACCGACCGACTCCCCGAATTCACTTTCCTTGGTCCATTCCTTTAAATTTTTAGAAGAATAAAAAGTCACACGATCTTTAGTAGCCAATGTCATCACCCATTTTTTTCCTTCTTCATACCACATCACTTTTGGATCACGAAAGTCCCTGATACCCGGATTTTTGACAACCGGATTACCGGCGTATTTTGTCCATGTTTTTCCTTCATCAAGACTGTAGGCAATGCTTTGAGTCTGGTAATTATTTGTTCTGGCTTTTGCACCGATCGTATCATGATGTGTAAATATGGCTACCAAAGGGATTTTACCATCTTTTCCAAATCCGGATGTATTTTCACTATCAACAACTGCGCTGCCAGAGAAAATAGTGCCAAGGCTGTCAGGATACAAAGCTATTGGCTGTTCTTCCCAATGTATAAGGTCTTTACTTATCGCGTGTCCCCAATGCATAGGGCCCCAGACTGAGCTACCGGGGTGATATTGAAAAAACAGGTGGTAGTTTCCGTTCAGGTACACCATTCCATTTGGGTCATTCATCCATTTTTCTTTAGGTGAAAAATGAATTTGTGGACGATGTTCTTCATTGTACCCTGACTTAATTTCTCCCTGATTTTTACTGGAATTACAGGAGATGAGTATGACCAGTATAAGATACCTGAATAATGACATAAGTTTTATTTTGTAGTTAATTGTATTTGTTCTATGCGGAGGCCACAAATTCATTTGTCAATATGATCTCGAACTCTATTAAAAACTTGCGACTTTCTTCTTTAAAATGCGAATGTGCTTCAAAACACATTTAATTGGAGCCAGGGGTTCATTTGATAATTTCCGGAACTTTAACGGGATGCTGCACCGATCGGTGTTGTCCTGCCTATTTCAATTGGTTGCAGTTCCCATAGCCTGACCGATTTAATTTTCACTACCCCTTTGCCAGAAAAAAATTCAATACCGGTGCTGTTGGTATCTGGATATATTTTGCTTGAAAACACAGCTTCGCCATTATTCGCAAAAACCTCGATCGAAGAATTGTCTACAAAGATGTGCAACTTCAGAGTGCTGTTTCTATTCTTTAAAAACCCTTTATTAAGTTCGGGAAAAAGGTCGCTGAAACCCACCAGGCCGCTTTTCCGTCTATCAACGTATATCTCTTCATTTGCCACGTGGTATCCGACGACAGTTTGTTGTCCATTTCCAACACAAATTTTTAACCCAAATTCTTCAGCACTTATATTTTCAATTTCTGCAATCAGTTCATAATTATTTTTTGATGGCTTTATTTTATCTCCTTTCCAAACACCCTCAAAAGAAATTTCACCAACATTCTTAGCAGTTGTTCTCAATGCTTCAAGTTCCTTTATAGGTATTTGAACCAGGCGAATGCCCTCAGGAAACGTTTTTAATTCTACACTCCGTGGCACAGTTTGTAATCCCCTCACCGGTTCCGCCCCCGCGTAACGCCAGCTTCCCATCCAACCCGTCCATATTCGTCTTTTTTCATTTTTTGCGTAATTCATCCAGGAGCGGACTGCATAAAAATCGGGACCATAATCAATCCAAAAAGCTTTCTCTCGTCCTGTCTTCGCAGGCTCATCACAAAGCATAAACTGGTCGGCCAGAATATAACCGTTGCTACTATCCTTTACTTCAATCCTGGCATCTTTTCCAAGAAACTCAGATACATCCCAACTATACCATAAAAGTCCTCCCCCCCAATTAAAGCTCAGAGGATTATTTCCAGATTGCCAACGAACTTTTTTATCATCGACGATTAAATTAATTTCCTGTTTACCAGGATCATACTGACCTCCACCTAAAAAATTAATAAACCGTTTGCTAATTGTAAATGCAGGCGATAACAATTTTCCCTGGGACTGGCGTTGCGAGTTTTGACTATTGAGAAAAAAACGTCCAAAATAACCTCTTACTGCCCCCTGGCCAAGCAACGCGTGGTTTGATGGTGACTGACTGAATGCCTCGCCCTCGATTTTCCAGGAATCCAACCCTCTTTCGAAATCAAAAAGCACTACTCCCTGAGGCATGTATTTATCATAAGAAAGTTCTCTTACAAAAGAAGGCTCCAAAGTAAATTTCTTTCCATCAAAATCACCAATGAAATACTGCCCGCTTAAGGGCTGAATACTTATAGCCAATACCCATTTCAGGTTCGCTGGGTTACCGTCAACCTGCAACGGGAAAAAGTCCGCACATTCCCATACGCCATCGACCGCTCCCCAAGGACCAAACTCACTCAAAAATGTCCACTCTTTCAAATTAGGTGAACTAAAAAATTTAACCTTAGAGGACTCGGCTAAGCCAATGGCCATAACCCAGTTTTTGGTAGGCTCATACCAAAAGACACAAGGATCTCTAAATTCCCGGTTGTTTACATCAAGCACTGGAAACTTTTCATATCGTTTCCAGGTCTTAGCCGTGTCATTGCTATAGGCCAATCCAACTACCTGATTGCCCCACGGCTGCGTATCATTGTGCCAAAGAGAAATAAGTGGTGGCTCGCCGTTTATGCCAAAGCCGCTTGTATTATTCCAATCGACAACAATTGATCCGGAACCACCCAGGCGAGATGATGCCAACCTGGCCCGGAGAGAATCTCTAACGGATTGGGAAAGTGTAGTATCATTAATTCGTGACCTCAGGTCCTGGGTGCCAGAACGCTTCCAATTTACCAGGTCCGTGCTGTAAGCGGAACCCCAGTTGTTATAGTAACGTCCAGCATAGTAAAACAAGCCGGTTGGATCGCCTGTAGGATAGAAATGATAAGAAGGATTGTATTTTCTGAATTCAGGATTCTGTGTCCTCTGCTGGCTAAAACCGCAGGTAGAGACAAAAATTGCAATAAATACAATTATAGTTCGACGCCGATAAGTAAAACTGTTTTGAAACATAATTAATTTGTATTAAATGTGAACAACTGCTTTCCGCATTGAATAAACCGCAATTAAGTCTTCCTTACGATATCTTCCTTATTTAAATATTCTATTCAGATTTCTTCCAGATGGAATTCAATTGCCACCCTTTAAAACTCACTAGCTTTGTTGTACCCTTTTCCGAGAACAGTTGAACTCCTGTTTGTGATGGCGAGGGATATGTCAACAGACTTAATACAATTTTTCCCTGGCTTGTAAATATCTCAACTGATGACTCATCAATTAGTATGTGCAGTTTTATTTGATTGTTTTCCGGCTCAACGGATGCGTATGCTTTTGCAGGAAATTTTTTTGCGAAGTTTGCATTAGATGTAAAATCACTGCAATTTGTTCTATCGACGCAAAGGCTGGAGGTCTTTGGATCATAACTAATCATTAACTTTCTTCCCTCCCCCACCAACAAATTAAATCCAAAAACCGAACGGGATTCCGTATTAAATATCGCCTCAATTTCATAGGTGTTGCGGTTAGGCTTGAACTCGGTAATATCAGCCGTACCGCTTATCGTTCTGTTAGTAAACGTCACAGAGTCTTTTCTCAGCTGTTTCAATCCAGTAATTGGACTTTGGACGAGACGCACTCCTTCGGGGAATTTTTTGAGAGCAATATCCCGTGGTAACGACTGAAATCCTCTTCCCCATTGGCTTGGCACGCTATTAGCGTAATCCCAGTTTCCCAACCAACCAAGAAACACTGGTTTGTGCTCGGGATTTTCCGGAAAACGATATGATCTCGTCGCGTAAAAATCAGTTCCATGGTCCAGCCACAAACCATGTTGCAGGTTTTTAGGCTGCAGAGTCTTGGAAAAAAGGATGTGATCGATACGAATGTAACCCTTGTCGGATCCTGAATAATTGTCCACAATCTTTATAACTGCCTTCTTACCTTTCAGTTCACTCACGTCCCAGCCATTCCATTTCAATAAGTCACTATTTGTTCCAGTTGCAGTACGCACGACCTTATTATCTACCAGAAGATTAATGCAAGTTGTATCCGGATGATTTCCACCAGCAATCAAAAAATTAATTACCGGTTCTGTAATTGTAAAAGCCGGTGAGGTTAATGTGCCCTTTTTAAAATCATTGCCATTATGCGAACTAGCGTTACCCAAGCCAATACGAACGATGGAATCACCTCGATCGGGACGAATGCCAAATGCATCCCCAGAAATTTTCCAGCTACCATAGTTGGCTTCATCAAATGATTCAAATACCTTTCCCGGTAAACCTTTACCCTCGTTCAGAAAAGCTATAGTTTCTTCATCCGCACGAAATCTCTTTCCATCAAAGGACCCTATAAAATACTGAACCCGGTTGGGCCCCTGGCCTATCAATACAACCCATTTCTTTTTTCCTGGCTCACCTTCTATTTCCATTTCAAACATATCAGGACATTCCCAAAATGAACTGCGCGGTCCCAGATCACCAAATTCACTGAGATAGATCCAATCTTTTAAGTTTCGGGAAGAATAAAAATGAATCTTATGAATGTCTGGTACCGTAACCACCATAATCCATTTTTTTACAGGCTCATGCCAGAACACCTGAGGATCACGAAAGAAAACTTTTCGCACATCCAGCACAGGATTGTCTTTATAAAAATCAAAATTAATGCGATCGTTACTTACCGAAAGAGCTTGTGTTTCTGGTAAACTATCTCCCCTCCGATGCATCGTATAAATCGCAATCATGCTCTTTTCGCCAAAACCCGCAGTGTTATCCTTGTCTACCACCACCGAGCCGGAAAAATACGAGAATGATCGATCTCCACCCTTCATGGGATAAGGCAGCTCCTCCCAATGAACCAGATCTTTAGATATTGCATGTCCCCACCAGAATAAATGATAGGTGCCTTCCGAGTAGATTAATCCATCAGGATCTCCAATCCAACCTTTTTGAGGGCTGAAATGAAACTGTGGTCTATATTTTTCGTCGTACTGTGCGTTAAGGCTTTTGATGGCCACGCAACCAAAAAGAGATAACATCATTAGAAACCGGAACTGCCTGATTTTCATAACACGTTTATTTTCTTTAAATACCAGTTTGAAAAATTTGTTTAGTAACCGTTGTTCTGAATATAGTTTCCACGGCTAAGGTTCATCTGGCCTTGCGGAATCGGCAGATATTCATTTTTGTTCTTTTCAAAACGAGCATTAGTGAGAAACGACCGTTTTAATTTCTCAGTGGAGAAATATTGATTTAAAGTTTGCTCTGCAATTCCCCAACGTACGAGGTCAAAAAAACGACTTGATTCCATAGCCATTTCCAGTCTTCGTTCAAACCGCAACGCTTTCCGGGCTGTCTCCTGATTCCAGGTAATATTAACACCCGGTTGGTAGATACTAGCGTTGTAGTCAGCATTGGGATTATCGTTCGCGTCCTTCAAAAGGGCAACACTCTGTGCAGCTCTCGTTCTTAATTGATTAATTATAATCAACGCTTCGTCCTGCCTGCCTAATTCTATTAGCGCCTCAGCCTTCATTAACAAAACATCGGCATATCTAAGTACAATTTTGTTTTTTGAATTGGGACGAAAGGCACCTGTTGTAAAAAAACAGCCACAGTCGGGTGATACATTTTCCTTCAAGGAAGCATAGGGACCATAAACCCCAGGATTCCTTGACCAACTAACCTCGAATATTCTTTTCTTAGGCTCATATTTCCATCCGTGACCTGGAATAGCTACTGTGTGTCCCAATCGCGGGTCAACCGTGTTAGTTGCGAGATCTAAATCTTCATCATTGAAATTATCCAGCTCTGGAAGTCCGTTTACGTCTGTTTTGAATGCATTTACCAGATTCTGACTAGGTTTGTGAAAATCACAACAGCCGAGGCCCTGTGGAACATTCAAAGCGTCGCCATAGTTTAAACGCCCTAATGATGTTCCATCATTTTGAGAAAATTGAATGGCAAATAAAGATTCCTGCCCGTTTTCAAAAGAACCTGGAAGAAAATTATTCGCAAAATCATTCTCCAGCCTGAAAGAACTCGCGATTACTTGATCGGCCGCATCAATAACATCCTGCATCCTTTCGGAATTTATACCCGTAACATTGTAGTTGTCATCCTGAGTATATGCTTGATATAATCTTGCTTTTGCCAGGTATCCAAATGCAGCAGCTTGAGTTGGCCGACCTTTGTCCGTCTGAGTTGCAGGAAGATTATCCGCTGCGAACTGAAAATCGGACGCTATCTTATCCCAAAGCTGATCATTCGTGAATTGACGATTAGAGAGATTTGCTATGTCGTCTACAGATAATGTTTCATCAACATAAGGTATATTCCTGTATAGCAGCTTAATAACGAAATAATAAAAACCTCGCATATATCGCATCTCGCCCTGACGATTCTTTTTTAACGGAAAATCGGTCTCACTTACATTATTTAATAATTTGAGCGCTGAATTTGCCCGGTTTATTCCAATATAAGCCTCCCTCCAATGATCATTAAGTTGGAAAAAAGTAGGAATAATATTGACAAAAACTTCCATGTTGTGCAAGTCTGCTCCATCGTCTTCGGCACGCCCCCCCTTATAAGAATCATCGGATAATACATCACCAAATTGCCACAGGCTCATAGATACATTAATATCGCCGTTCCCCAGTGTTGAATAGGTAGCAGTCACCATTTTGTCTATATTTTCTACTCTTGCTACCTGGTCTTCGCCTAAAATACCTATTGGCGGAATATCTAATTGTCGCTTACATGCAAAATGGAAAACCGAAAAAGTGAAAATTGAGAATATGAGTATCTTTTTCATGATATAAATTTGTGTATTAAATAAATTAGAGGCCAATGATAATTCCAGCAGTAAATACTTTTGGATTAGGGTACCCAAATCCTGGAGTTTCGGGATCTAAACCGGTAAAAGAACTACTTTTCGCAATAAGTATCAGGTTGTCACCCCCTATAAAGACACGGGCTTTCTCCATCTTAGCCCGTGTAAGCAGGTTGCCCGAAAAATTGTATCCAATTTGCATGTTTCGCAGTTTGAGGTATGAACCTTTCTCGATAAAATATGTAGATAATCTCGCCTCGTTGTTAGCATCGACTGCTGCAAGCATGGGAATATCCGAGTCGGAATTCTGTGGGGTCCACGCTTGTAAGGTTCGTGTTCCCTTGTTTGAACCTGTTTGAGAAACACTCCAAAAATCAGTATTATATTTCACTTCATTTTGAACGGCGTTACCCGAAACGCCCTGGAAAAATGCAGAAAGATCAAATCCTTTATACACTAAAACCAGGTTAAGGCCATATATGAAATCAGGATTTGGATCACCAATCCACGTCCTATCCTTAGCATTGTTTACCAACTTATCGCCATTTAAATCTCTATAACGGATTCGTCCAAGTCCTTTTCCGTTTTGTGTAGCATGGTTGTCTACTTCGCTTTGCGTTCTAAAAAGGCCATCTGCCACATGACCATAATAAGAGTTCAATGCTCTGCCAAGGATATTGTCGGTGGTTCCATTACCACCATAAGCGTTAACTACAGCGGAAGGTAAAAAGGTAACCTTGTTATTATTCGTCGAAATGTTACCATTTAATTCAAAATTTAAGTCCCCCATTCTTCCGTTCGTACCTAAAGTCAGCTCAAATCCCTTATTTTCCATTGCGGCACCATTTACCCATTTCCGTGCGCCTTCACCTGCAGCAGCGATAGCAGGAGGTAACACCAATATGTCGGAGGTCTTCTTAATGTAATATTCAACCGTACCAGTCAGTTTCTGATTAAAAAGGCCGAAGTCGACCGCAAAATTTGTAATCTCTGTTGTCTCCCATTTTAGATCATCGTTTCCTGTTTGAACTCTCCTAAATCCCGCAGGCAAGGTTCCGGTATTTCCCCCAACAAGATCATAAGCGGTACCGACAGTGACATTCGGCTGGTTGCCTCCTGTATAGTCGCTAATATAGTAAGTATAGATCGCAGCATTATCACTTTCCTGGCTTCCCATTTGTCCCCAGCTAACTCTAAGTTTTAAATCACTTACAATAGAACGATTAACTAGGTTGGAAAAGAATTTTTCCTCCGATAATCGCCAGGCCACAGCAGCTGCAGGATAGGTTCCAAACCTGTTATTTTTTCCAAAGCGCGACGAACCATCCCTTCTTAATTTAAAAGACGCAAGATATTTATCACCAAACCTATAATCCATTTGGCCGAAATAAGACATAAGTGCGCTATGAGCTGCACCGCCTGAATTGTCTTTATTTCCACTTCCGGCATTGAGAACAGTATAATCAGGATCTTGAATTGCGAAACCATCTCTGATTGCGGCAAATGAGAAATCCTCCTGATCAATATACTCTGTACCGATGAGTGCCCCGAACGTATGATTAGATAATACCTTGGAATAGTTTAATGTATTGGTCCAATTCATCCGTGAACCCTGAGAATGGTTCATCGTTAATCGGTTAACATTTCCCACCAAATAACCAGATCTATACGTTTTAAGGAAATTGCTTCCGTTCCCATTACTGTAATCAAGCCCAAGGTCTGATCTAAATACAAGACCTTTAAGTAAGGTCAGGTTGGCATATAAATTACCGAACAACCTAAGCGAATAATCGAGATTTTGTTTATTGTCTTCCAATAGCCTTACAGGATTCTGCCGGTCATTCATTCCTCCCCAGGGGCCACCCCACCCTATACCATCAGCTGTGTGAACAGGAACGATTGGCAACGCCTGTAAGGCAAGATTTAAAACATTTGGATCCCCCTTTTCTCTCGTCCGTATGACAGTGAAATTCTCTCCGACTTCCAATTTGTTATCTAACATTTTGTAGCTTGAGTTAAGACGAGCAGAGAGCCTTCTATAGTTGGTAGTCTTTACTACACCATCATTTTCAAAATAACCTAAGGAAAACAAATACCTTCCTTTAGCAGTTCCATTAGAAACGCTCACATTATAGTTTTGTATAACACCGGTTCTTGACACTTCGTCAAACCAATCAGTATTTGATGTCTTTAGAGTCTTGTTTGGATCCAGGTATTCTTGTAAAATGATTTTGTTTAAATGAGGCACGCCACTAGCATCCCTGTTCCAGTCAAACTGGTAGCCTATGGTATTAACATTAGGATCCCTGTTTGTATTAACTGCCGCTTGCCAATAAGCAGTACCATAGCCATCTGCATCCAATAACGGCGGTTTTGTTGTGTATACGGAAACAGAAGTATTTGCATCAGCCGAAACTGTCAGACGTCCGGCTTTTCCCTTCTTCGTTGTAATCACAATTACTCCATTGGCTGCTCTTGCACCGTAGATTGTGGCAGAAGCCGCGTCTTTCAAAACTTGCATGCTTTCGATGTCGGCTGGATTTAACTCCTGAATATTTACTCTGGTGGGAACTCCATCGACAACGATAAGAGGATTATTATTATTAAATGTTCCAACCCCCCTAATTCGTATGGTCGCAGGACTACTTGGATTTCCATTTGAAGTAATATAAACTCCTGCCACCTGCCCTTGCAATCCCTTGATTGGATTAGCGGTCGCTTGCTTTCGCATATCATCTACATCCACAATAGAGACAGAGCCAGTTAAGTCTTTTTTTCTTTCCTTGGCATATCCAGTTACCACCACTTCATTAAGACTGCCCGGCCGAATTGATAAAGTAATACGCATATCATTTTGATCTCCGACACGGATTTCCTGAGTTTCCATATCGACATACGAGAAAATCAAAACGGCATTTTCATTTGGTACTGAAATAGTAAATGCACCGGTATTATCCGATTGGGTTGCAGTAGTGGATCCTTTTAAAGAAACAGTTGCACCGGAAATAGGAGTATCATTTATCTGATCTACTATCTTCCCGGTAATTTGCTTCTGCGACCACGCACTTATTGAGAAAAATACCAGTGGCAGTAAAATGACAAGTTTTCGCATAAACTTTGTTTTTAGGTTAAATTTTTGAAATGGATTCAAAACTGATATCAAAGAATTTTTCTACATCCTTTAAAAAATAATCGGGGCAAGCTCCGGATTGTGTGGCGACGAATGCGCCAAGGCGACTTGCGTAAAAGAGTGCTTCGTTTATATTGTTATTTGTAGTTAAAGAACTAAGAAAAGCTGCCAGAAACGCATCTCCGCTTCCAATGGTATCCTCTACAGAAACTTTAAATCCTGAATGTTCGAATAACTGTCCTTTAAAATTTACTACAGCACCTTCCGCTCCCCGCGTTACAATTATTGTTTCGATATTAAATTCATCCTGTAACAATTGAATTCTCTCTGCAGTCGTTTTTGTTGAACCATACCAACTTGTAATCAACTCCAGTTCAGCAATATTTAATTTCGCAGTGTGTGCCTTAGTTAATAAATGAGAGACTGTGTCTTTATTATAGTGAGGCGAACGGAGATTTATATCGAGTACCCTATTATTGGCGATTTCTAATAGTTCATATAAAGTGTCCTTTGATATTTTATTTCTTGCTATTAGGCTTCCATATACAAAATATTTCGATTGTTTTACTAGTTTTTTCCCTTCATCTTCCAATTCTATAAAGTCCCAGGCTGCAGGATAAACAATATCATACACGACCTCATTTTGTTCGTTTGGTTGCGCAAATACCTTTCCTGTTTCATTTTGATGATCCACCTGGAAAAAATCGGTACGTATTCCTCGCTCAGAAAAAATCGCCCTGAGTTCTTTACCTTTTTCATCACTGCCAATTCTTGTAATGAGCGCCGTACTCTTTCCCTGTTTGTGCAAATGATAAGCAACATTCATAGGAGCACCCCCGGGTCTTGGGCCAGTTGGAAGAATATCCCAAAGCACTTCGCCAAAACAAACAATAGGAGGACTGTTTTCTAACATAATAACGTTATTTTATTTCTAACTTCGGTGCGATTTTTTCAGTGGAGCGTTTTTTTTCTTTCCCTTGTTTTAAAAGTTGAGCTTCCAATTGTTCAAGCGGCACACCTTTAGTTTCAGGCATTTTAAAAAGTACCCATATTAATTGTAACACCATCATTACCGTAAAAAAGAGGAAAATCTTCGCAGGGCCGATATTTGGATTATTGGCAAAAAAGGGAAAAACACTTGTTACCAATGCAGCCATAATCCAATGCACGGAACTTCCTAATGATTGACCGTAAGACCGAACCTGGTTGGGAAAAATTTCTGAGATAAATACCCAGATCACAGCCCCCTGCCCAATGGCATGCGCTGCGATAAAAAAGAAGAGAAGAACGGGAACAACGATTCCACCCAGGTATTGAAAATAAAAAGCCGCGGCAACTGCTCCAAGAGATAATATATATCCTACCGAACCGATCAGCATTAATTTCCTTCTTCCCAGCCTGTCAATAAGATATAGGCCCAACATCGTGAAAACAAGATTAACCAAACCAACACCGGCACTTTGAAGAAATGCAGCACTTTTACCAATACCAGCTAATTCAAAAACTCTTGGAGCAAAATAGATGATTGCATTGATGCCTGACATCTGGTTAAAAAAGGCAATCAGGACAGCCAATAAGATGGGAACAGTAAATCTTTTTTTGAAAAAAGCAGATAAGTTTACTTTTTGTTTTTCTTCATCAATAGACCGGTGAATGGCATCAATTGCCTCATCTACACCATCAGGATCAGAAACCTGTAATATTTCACGTGCCTTCTGATATTCCTTTTTATGTACCATCAACCAGCGGGGGCTTTCCGGTACAAAAAACATCAGGATAATAAATAATATAGCGGGGAAAGTGAGGATTCCCAGCATCCATCGCCAAGCTTCTTCACCCATTCCGTTTAATAAATAATTAGAGAGATAGGCCAGCAGTATTCCAAATACAATATTGAATTGGAACGTGGCAACGAGTTTACCCCTGTTTTTTGCCGGGGCTATTTCTGAAATGAACATGGGTGCTACTACTGATGAAGCGCCTACGCCTAATCCTCCTAAAAAGCGAAAGATCATAAACGATATGACCTCGGGAGCAAGGGCTGATCCAATAGCTGAAACCAGGAATAATATTCCAATACCGATCAGTACTTTCTTTCTCCCGTACCTCTCGGCCGGTATTCCACCGAATAATGCACCTATGATAGTACCATATAATGCAGAAGCGATTGCTTGTCCATGAAGTACGTCACTTAATCTCCACAATTTTTGGATTTCCTGTTCCGCGCCGGATATTACGGCTACATCCATTCCAAATAAAAGCCCGCCCAGGGCAACAACGATACTCCAAAAAATGAGCTTTTTGTTCATATGACAAGCAGATTTGAAAAGTCAATTTAAACTCCCGACCCGGTCTATGGCGTTAGTGATCTTGGCAATTTGCTCTAAAAAAATTTCATCGTTTGCAAATACATATAAGTAGTTAATTATCAATAACTATAGCTAATAAAATAAGTATAAACAATTATCAAACACTTTCGATTTTATTACATTCTGCTTTCATTTTTATTGCACTCAAAGTATATTTCTGATCGAAATAAGCTATTTTTAAACTCATTGTAATAATTTTAAAGATCCGTCAAGACTGTTTGCCCATGTTTCTACTTTCACTTTGCAGTTTGCTTTCGCATGCCCGAAAACAAATCAATGTTTTAACTTGGCTCTTTTTCATTTCTGCTATTTTACTGGCATGCGATATGAAAAAACCGGTCAAAAAATACAAGATTGGTTTTTCGCAATGTGGTGAAGCTGATAAATGGAGAAAAGCTATGCTGGCAGAAATGACAAGGGAGTTATCTTTTCACCCGGAACTCGAGTTGATCTATAAGCAAGCTGACGATAATAGTCTGAAACAGGTGGAACAGGTGAAAGAATTACTCAGTGAAGCCATAGATATCCTCATTATTTCACCGAATGAGGCCCAGCCGCTTACCCCGATCGTAGAAGAGGCGTTCAATAAAGGCATTCCCGTGATAGTAGTCGACCGGAAAATAGCTTCAACATTGTATACGAACTATATCGGGGCAGACAACTACCAGATTGGAAAAATGGCTGGTGAATATGTTGCATCTTTATTAAATAAAAAAGGGAATATCATTGAAGTTACCGGCCTGCCGGCTTCTTCACCCGCGATTGAACGTGAACGAGGCTTCGCCGACGGTATCGGTCCATACCCTGACTTGAAGATTATCAAAAAGGTCAATGGGGAATGGACGAAACCTAAAGCCAGCTTAACCGTCAAACAGTTAAATAATGACCTTCAACGGGCTGACCTGATATTCGCACACAATGATGTGATGGCCCTGGGATCTCATGAAGCAGCAAAAAATGGCGGAAACGAACATGCAAAAATTATAGGTGTAGATGCGCTGTCTGGCTCAGGGGCCGGGATGGAGTTTGTATCGGAAAAAATATTAACCGCTTCCTTATTGTACCCAACAGGTGGCACGGAATGTATCCGCAATGCCGTAAAAATATTAAACCATGAATCACTTCCTAAACAGACCATCTTGCAAACTTTGGTGGTGGATTCCACTAATGTGCGGATGATGAAGCTCCAAAATGAAAAAATTATCACTCAGCAACATGATATAGAAAATCAGTCAGAAATGATTAGCGAGCAAAAGAGAATCTATAACAATCAACGCACATTTCTATATATCCTGATATGTTCCCTCGGGCTCGCAATTTTTTTTGCAGGATTGTTGTTTTACTCCCGGCTGCTTAATAAAAAAATTAATAAAAAGCTGGCATTACAAAACGAGGAGATATCCCAAAAAAGTGAAAAACTCATTGAAATGTCTGCAAAGGCAGAAGCGGCCCATGAAGCAAGATTAAATTTCTTTACCAATATATCCCATGAATTCCGGACTCCTCTTACACTCATTACAGGGCCTGTGGAAGAAATGCTCAAACAACCAAAATTACTTCCGTCAGCCCGTCAGCAGCTCTCATTGATCCATAAAAATGCGATCCGCCTGTTAAGACTTGTAAACCAATTAATAGATTTCAGGAAAATAGAATTTAATAAAATGAAAGTACGGGCAACGGAGACGGACCTTGTGACTTTTACAACTGATGTGGTGCAAGTATTTCACGATATAGCCTTAAAACGCAATATTGATTGCAGGTTGCTTACGAAAGAACGTACAATTCCCATATGGATAGATGGAAGTATAATGGATCAGATATTATTCAATTTACTGTCAAATGCTTTTAAATTCACAGGGGATAATGGTTCGATACTGGTAAGCATAGAAAAAAATAATGAGAATAATCTGGCCGTCTTGCAGGTAGAAGACACAGGTATTGGAATGACGGAAGAAGAGCAAAATCATGCTTTTGAACTTTTTTACCAGGGCGATCATGAAAATCATAAGGGCTCAGGCCTGGGGTTGGCACTTACCAAAGAATTAGTATCTCTCCATCACGGTACCATCTCATTAAAAAGCAGGAAGGGAAAGGGTTGCACATTTACGATTTTTCTTCCCTTGGGTAAAAGCCATTTCTCGGCCGACGAATTAAAAGAACAGGAATTCCCTATACATCATCAGCCGGAAAATGAGAATAATTTCCTTCTTTCTGATTTACTTCCTGCCAGAATCATGGAACAAGGAGAGCAGGTAACCGATCACACCATACTGGAATCAACGATCCTAATAATCGAAGACAATCCGGAATTAAGGGAATTTCTTAAAATACAATTGGCAAACAACTATGAGATTGTTGAGGCCGATAATGGCATTTCCGGTTTGCAACTAGCGTTAGACCATCTTCCTGATCTCATCCTTTGCGATATAATGCTTCCAGGAAAGGATGGGATCACTTTGACAAATCAATTAAAAGCTGACATACGAACAGCGCATATCCCGATTATTTTGCTTACCGCCAAGGCATCTTCAGAGCAACAGGTAGAAGGTATGAGGAGTAAAGCCGATGCCTATATGACGAAACCTTTCAACTTTTCTTTTCTGGATAATACTATAACCAGTTTGCTAGCTAATCGCCATAAAGTAAAAGAATATTTTACTTCTGGTATCCCAGTAGGAATCAGAACTTCCGGCCATAAGCCAACAGACCGAAAATTTATCGCGACCTTCAAGGCTATTGTTGAAAATAATATCGCCAATGACAAGTTTGCCATGGAAGACATTTGCAAACAAATGATTATCTCAAAAGTTCAGCTTCACCGCAAAGTAAAATCCCTTCTTAACAGTAATATTAATGAATACATTCTTACTGCTCGTTTGCAAAAAGCAAAATATTATTTACAGCATGAAGAATTAAGCGTTGCAGAAGTTGCTTATAAAACAGGTTTTTCTTCACCTGGATACTTTTCTACTGTCTTCAAAACAAAGCTGGGGATATCCCCTACGGTATTTAAAGAAAAACCACAGGATGTATAGGAAAAGGGTGTTAATTGATATTTCAAAAGATGAGTCACATTTGGAATACTACACTTCAGCAAAGAATATGAATTTCAAGCGTTCAATTGCCGTATGGTAAAGGCCTTGTTAACCGAAGTATTAGGGGCTATATTGTATCTACACAGCAGTAAATAACCAAATATTAATTGTCAGCCTGAGTATCTGCCCATTTAAGAAGCTGCATTTAGGAACTGGTACCACCATCAGATTACTGACCAAATAAAATCTGCAATAATCGAATTAGTTATATAAAATGGGGGACTGGATCAAACGTATAATTTACCTTTTTGAATAATTCCAATATATTTTCAAATTATGTGTTTTTCTACCAGAGGCAATGATATCCTTTCTTCCGTCACCGTTCAAGTCCACTACCTGGAGATCCTCGCATGCCATGTCATTTTCGTCTATCCATTGCGACTCCCATTCTGAATCTGTCGTACCTTTTCTAGTAAATAATTTAATACCTACTTTACCATTTGCATCGGGTTGCCGCCAGCCTGCTATTAGCTGATCATAGCCTGAACCTAAAACATCTGCTGCAATTAGGGCATGTCCCTCTTTGAAATTACTATCCAAAACCTGCCTTCTTTTGTTGTTTGTATAAATAACAAGATGTTGGCCGTGCATAGGTTCTATTGTTGCAATAAAATTTTCTCCAGCACCAGATTCACCAAACCGAACCTCTCCCGCACCGGTGGTTTCAGTCGCCTTATATAGAAGGACTTTACTATCCTTGTTAAAATCGGCATCAATAAAACCGATACCTTCTTTTCCAGCAATATAAATATTCTTTTTCTTGAAATCTTCAGACCTTCCGGTTTCTAAATTATGCGTTTGATGCATGTTAGTGGGTATAATATACAAAGGTTCCTGCTGATGACGCAGCTCGGGGTACCGGAAAATTAGAAGATTAACAGCATTTCCCTGCCCATCTCTATTCCCTCTTCCATGAAGAGGCAGGACAACCAGGTAATTATTTCCACCTGTAGATTTTATCCAGCGCATCCGGTGAATCGTTGGTTCATGGTATAATTTAATGGCGTTCCACGATTGAGTAGGATCTTCCGGACGTATTAAAAAAAAGACAGCTCCGGATTTTTTTTCATCTGTGGTTTCGGCGGGATTCCATTGTGCACCCACAGCTACTTCCACTTTTCCGTCTCCATCCATGTCTTCTGCCGTTATACATACGTTATCCATTTCCGTAAGATTTTCAATCATCACAAATTTTTTCCAATCTCCATTCCGATACCATACAATTTTCTTTTTATCTGCCACTAAAATATCGGGTTTTTTATCTCCATCCATATCGCCTGTTGCAATACCATATCCAATGGCAATTTTATCATCAATAGTTTGTGGTTTAAAAATGCTGTAATTCGGAGAACCCGGTTGCCCTGCAATGACACCACAAAACAGGTTCAACCATATAATTATCCAGGTGATCTTAAATGCGAGCAGTTTCATTGCCATTAAATTTTTCATTTTCAGAAGCAAAACTAAAGAACGGTTCTCAATCCAGTGCCAATACAGAAGGGCCTTTAGTAGCCTTGACAACGATGTTAGATTAGATATCATGCATAATAAAGGTAACAGATTACAAGGTAAACCCAATGAGTGCCATCTGCAATTTCAATTTAAAAAACCCGGCTGTATCTGTTGGAAGGTTTCCAATGCGAACCAGCCGGCTTCCGCTAAAAAGTAATCCAGCATTAATCCATAATCATAGTTTCACATGTTGAATACTCCATGCTTTAATTGATTTAGAATGGGACTGTTCTGATGATACTTGTTATTTTGGATATCATATCCATGATAACCATAACAGACAAGAAGCAAATAAAATTTCTGTACATGTTTTCTTTTTAAAAAATAAGGGCAGGCATTTATGATCCACTGCGATATAACGATTGCTGCTTATGCTAACGAAAAGTCGCCTGCCCTTTTAATTTGCAATGAAAGAGCTTGTCCATTCATCTTATCAATGAATATATAGTTCCTCAAAATGATTAGTTTTTTTAGCAGTAAATATCTTCAAACAATCAGTTTTTTATTCATATGGCAGTAATCTAGTAATGAATGTAAGCTGTGGCTTCACAGAATTCATTTTAAAATGTTGACATTTCCTTTCAAATTGATGCATTTAGGAATAATAAGCTTAAAGCATTGGTTTTTAAATACTTTGTTATATGAGTAGGTCCTTGTAAGAATTGGGAATTCTAAAATTCTTGCACCTGATTCTAAAATTGTTGCAATTTTTTTTTATAAATCATTTTCATAGTTACTTCTACTTTCCTTTTCCATCCAGGTCTTCTGCCGTTATACAAACGTTATCCATTTCCGTAGGATTTTCACTCATTTGCTCAATCGAACAATCTACGGCAGTAGATATGCTTATTACCGACTTTAACCATTCCGGGCCGGATGGATATGAATTTGCAAAAACCATCAGAATTTGAAAAGAAAACAGAAACTCCAAGCAGCTCCGATACTTCTATTAACCATGCTTACCGAACCTATCCACATGATTCGAAAGGATTAAAACAACAAATAACGGAGATTGAGTTAATTAATCTTTTAACACAGTAACGCTCGATAAATTATCGGCTGAATTATTTTTACTACTGTCCTGGAATATGCCGGAATACCCCAGAGTTGATTAGTATTGATCACCGGCCTTTTAAAGAGAAAAAGCTAGTCTGCACTATCCTATTCTGGAATATTTTGGAAAGCACTCTATTTATTGTTTTTCAGAATCGTGTGATCATTTATAAACAGTTTCACTATTGTGGAGGAGCAGGGATTGGAACCCTTTCTTGTACAAATGCACAACACAATTATGATGAATAGATTATGAATTTATGCTGTCAATGATTTAAATCTGGTCTCTGAAATTACTCAGCTTTAGATAATCTGGCTTGCCATATGTTTGAGTTACTGTCAGACCCGAACCCCTCTTTTTTTAATAATTTGATGAACTGTGGATACTCAACGCATTGATCACAGAAAATAAAACGAATCAGCGGTTATTGATTTTAAAAATAAAATTGCATGTCTCCGAAAGTACACGACAAAAAAATATCTTTATTGCTGAAGATTTAAAGGAATGTTGCGTGAAGACACGCAACATGGCGTTTACTCATTACGGACACTAACACAGGCGAAGGCTGAATGGCCGCAAATCAGGGTTTCTGTCAGCTTTTGAACATTTCTGGAACACTTGGGCCAGCCGGCAATCGAATTTGCTGGTTGTCATTTGCGGGTCGGCAGCCTCATGGATGATTCGCAATATCGTCAACAACAAGGGAGGATTACATAACAGGATTTCTCAAAAAATCAGGTTATTACCGTTTACCCTCGCCGAAACCGAAGCCTACCTGAAAAGCCTGGGCAGTAAACTAGACAGATACAGGTCCTTCAAGTCTATATGGCATTTGGTGGCATCCCGCAATACTTAATTAATGTTGGGAAAGGCAGCAGTGCGGCGCTGGTAATACAGAAAAACTGCTTTACCAAAGATGGATTGCTGACCGGTGAGTTCAATAACCTGTACGGCTCACTTTTTGAGATTGCTGATAATCATATACAAGCTGTCAGGGCATTAGCTACCACTCCTAAGGGCATGACCCGTCAGGAGATCATTGATGCCTGCGGGCTCAGTTCAGGGGGCAGAAGCAGTTTAATGCTGGAGGAACTGGAAGAATCGGGATTTATTAAATCTGTTCTCCCTTATGATAAAACCAGCCGGGATTCCATATATCGTCTTATAGATGAATTCTCCATATTCTACCTGAAATTTATGGACAAAAGCAAATCATCAGGTAAGGATACTTGGGTTAAAGTAAGCGCAAGTCCTACCTATAAAATATGGAGTGGTATGGCTTTCGAGGCAGTTTGTCTAAAGCATGTGGATCAGATTAAAAAAGGGCTGGGTATACACGGAATTGAATCTGAAGACAGTGCCTGGCGGTTTGTGCCGGGAAAGAGCCAAAAGGAAAAAGGGACACAAATTGATTTACTAATAGACAGAAAAGATCGTTGTATCAATCTCTGCGAAATGAAATTTTATACAGGTGAATTCAGCATTGATAAGTCTTATGCAGGTGAACTAGAAAAAAAGCAGGAAGTATTTGCGAAGAAAACCAAAACCAAAAAAACATTATTCCTGACAATGATCACAGCATACGGGATAAAAGACAATGAGCATTCCGACAGGTTGATACAAAAAAGCCTGACGATGGATGTATTGTTTGAATGATCTATGAAGTAGGAAACCAGCTATGAATTCGTCAGAAGTTGACTGAAGAATTAAGCCTTCCAGTCTATCCTATACTATCAAAGCTCATTAATAAATAGTTTCTGGAAGAAAGTATCCGCATATACTTGCCTGATTTTTTCCTGTTCCAACCGGAGATTATTGTTTCTTAGAAAATCAAACATCTCTGTTTCTTCAGTAGTCAATGCGCTTAATTTTTCGGAATTTATCTTTTCGCCGGTAACAACTCCTTCTCCTTTGAAAAGTTCAAAGGTTTCTTTGTTCATCATAACAGATTTCGTTTGTGGGAAATAGGTACGCATTTGATGAAGCATGAGAAAGCCATGAGTGTCGAGATCACCCCAGTAAAATATGTTCCGTTCCTGAAGCCAGCATGTATTTTGTAGGTAACTTATCATAAACCCTCCACCGCTCCAAATGGCAATGCTGGATGGTAATGCAGGTAATGCCAGAAAATTCATCTTATTCTCCGTTACAATAATATTAGCCGCCTCGATGGTTAATTCTTCAAAATCGCTAAGGGGAATTCTAATGTCTGACAGACTTCCGATCATTAACTGCTTATCGAGTATTCTGATTCTTACAGTGGGTTCATCGTATCTTAAATGATATCTCTTGTTTAAAGTTTTTTGGGAAGCATCTTTAATGTCATTTGGAATAAGAAAATCGAAAAGTGATTTTAAAACAGTTTCATTTTGTTCAATAAATTTAGTGTGCAAATCCACCGGTAATTGCCTGATGTATAACGCAGGCCTCGGGTTGGCGAAAAAGTATTTACAAACAGTGATTAAACCGGGCCATTTCTCGTCATTGTCAATTACCGCCTGTGGATTCGTCAGCATCCACTCTTCAAGTTGTGGTATTTCATTCTGAATTACTTTACAGTTACGTAAAAACGAATTCCATTCTTTTTTCTTTCCAATAAAAGCAATATAATCTTCTGAAGATTCAAAAGTAATTGATTGAGGAAGCGAGTGGCTCCCTGTTCTTCGAAAGTGAACATCTTCTTTATTGATAGTATAACCCGTACCTACTTTTTCTTTTGATTGTTTATATAATTCATCGAGTTGTAGTTGTAATGCATTGAGATTTTCCCTAACAGCCGATGATCTAATTTTTCCAATACGATCAATAGCCCTTGGAAAGAATGTTTTCCCTTTTAAATGACTTTGTAAATACGGTTTCCACCATTTTAACGCCTGTGCTTTTATTTCAGCCGGACTAATCATGTTCATTTGTTTCAGGGTTGATGGCTGGCTGAAATATTATACTCCTCTTTGCCTTTTCTTCCTTGTACTGCTGAACGGTCAGATTACTGATTTGAGAATTATTGCCGTCCCTGTTACTAACAAAATGAAATGCATTGACATGGTTCTCTATAATATGGATCTTCTGTAGCGGGGTCACTATGAGAAGCTGCAAATTAAGTTTTCTGAAAAGCTCAAGTCCATAGCGGGTACTTTCGTCACTTCCTCTTCCAAAGGCTTCATCAATTACAACGAACCGAAAGCTTCTACTCTTATCTTCCCCAAATTGTAACCCAAACTGGTATGCAAGTGCAGAAGCCAGAATGGTGTATGCCAATTTTTCTTTTTGCCCACCGCTCTTACCACCTGAACCTTCATAAAATTCCTTTTCACTGTCATCCGATGCATAACGTTCGCTTGCGTTAAATTCAAACCAGTTTCTTACATCAGTAACCGTACTCGTCCATTCCCGGTCGACATTTTCCATACTTGCGAATCGATCCAGTATTTTTTTTACCTGTTCGTATTTTGCTTCATTGTATAAGCCGCTTTTATCACCGAATGTATTAATATAGCAAAGGCGAAGATCTTCTTTAAACTGCCGGATGTCTTTATTTACGCTCGAATCTATTAGTATCGTGATGTAAGTACCTTTTGCTGAGTCGTAAACGATTTCATGCAAGTGCTGGTTGATGTAAATAATTTTTTGCCTGATATCTTTTTCATGCTTCTCCAATTGAGTATCAAATACTGCTATGCTGTTTATCACGTTACGATTCAGTTCCTCTTTGAACCGGTCTTCATGCTTCTTTAAATCTTCACTTGCCAGTTGTTCAAATTTCACAATGTATTCCGCCCTTGCGTCCACATCTTCGCTAAACTCGCTGTATTCAGCCTTAGAATGATCTTTTATATCCCGCATTTTCCTGGTGATGTTCGTAGCTAATCTGGTCAGCGCGCTCCGTAACTTTTTTAACTCTCCGTTTTCACCTTCAAACTGCTTTTTGAACTGATCCTGGAATGTATCGACAGCATTAAGTTTAAATGTCTTTTCTCCAATTTTTTCTTCGATGATCGGATAGTATTGTTGTTTCCTTCTTTCATCGGTCAGATTTACTAATGATTTAGAAGCGTCGAGCTGAGTGTAATAAGACTTAATTATTGTTTGCAGGCCGCCAATTTCCCGGTCTTTTTGTGATTCTCTTTCTTTCAACTCCTTTAAGTTATTTTCTACCTCCTGCAGGCTCTTCTTAAGGGTATTCAAAAGATCATTTTTATCCAACAAGTCATTTTGTTCTTTTTCCAGATCAAAAATCTTCCTAACCTCTGCCTGCCAGTTGATGACAGAATAATCTTTCAGTTCAATTATTTTCCTAACCGCAGTTTTAATTGTATTGTTGGCGACTTCTTCTTTCTCAATTCTGGATTTTTCATTTTTTATCGTCCTGATAGCAGCTTCGATCTCTAATACATTTTCCTGTAAAACTTTTATTTTTTCAATATTTGTCCAGCCTAATACAAAATTTCTTTTATCACTGATGCTCCAACGATCATCTTTAGTATGTCTGATCCTTCCGCTTTTAATTAAGCCCTGTTTGGTAACGGCGTAAGGAATTTGTTGCAGCTCTTCTACTTCAACACATGCAAAATCGCCAAAGCTCCGGTGAAGATAACTTTCAAGCCAGGTGTCAAAAACTGTATCGGGTTTGGTTTCAATTTTGTTTAGTACACTATCCTCTGATAACTGCTTTGTATAACTATCTCTTTTATTAATATCGGCCTCCAGGTATGTCAGTTTTCTTCCCCGTCCATCTGTACTTCTCAATGTTTTACCGTTGACATAACTGCTAACACTCCTGTAATGAGTGGATGGGACCAGCAAGCTGATACCAAAATCATGTAATAGTTTCTCAATGGCACCTTCCCAATCTGTTTCTTCATCATGAACTTTGAGCAATTCACCCGCAAACGGTAGTTCTTCTTGCTCAATTCGCAAATCCATACAGATTTGATTTCTTATCTCGATCAGCCATGCCGGTATCTGACTTTTCCTTGACTGTAATGAATCTAATTCTGCCTGCTCTTCCAGCAACTCATTTTCTTTTTCACGAATTTCTATTACAACTTTGTCCCGCTGATCTCTTAGTTCACTTTCTTTTGTTTCACAATTATTGAATATAGTTTGCCCCTGTTGGAGGTTGTTGCTAAAATCATTTTCATTGTCGGCACTCATCAATCCACTTCTTTTTGCGAGCAAATTATAGTTGTCCCATTCTTTTTTCTTGGATTCTTTTTCAACTGAACGCTTCTTGATTTCATCGGCTATCTGCTCTAATCTTTTGCCACCATTATTATCAATGTCCTGCTTCAATCCAAATCTTTTATTATCCAGAAGCCCGGCTTCATCCTGTATTTCCTTTAAAGTAAGCTTCGCTATTTCAAGATCGTTTTCGGCGTCGAGGATTGCCTTTTCGATAAGACTTACTTTTTTCTCAGCAAACCAGACCGGTATAACTGTAAGCATTTCTTCAATTTTTTCAATTTCAGCGCTTACTTCTCCATACTGAACCGCAAATTCAACAAGAGGTTTCAAATGGTTGTATTGTTCCCTTGCATGTACAACAGCAGCGTGAGCTTTATTTAATTCATCGAATCTTTTTAATAAAACTCCGATCTGCTCTTTTACGTCCGTCTTTTCAAGCATCTGTTCCCTTACAAAATCAGTTAAGCTGCTTACCGATTTCATGGAAACGGTCTGATAAAAAAGGTCTATTGCTTTATCACTTGTCATACCAAAGCGATGCCTGAAGTATTCACTATACTTACTGAAGTTGTCATCAAAACGAGTTACGCCTTCCAAATTCCGCAACCGCTTTTTAAGTTCACTGATTTCACTAAAGTTGCTTAAGTGTTCTTTTATAGAAAGCGGCACACTGCTTCCAATCAGCAATTTTTCAACTTTGCCATCTTTTACCCAAAATACCTGAGCCAGGCAAACATGCTCCTGGTATCCCTCGTTAAAGAAGTTAGCAACTATTACGGTGTGTGTATTATCATCAGGGCGCAGGTATATTTTTTTCGCAGTTTTTGTAAGCTCTTCTTTCTCTTTTTTATATTCCCCTCTTACATAGGTTAACAAATTTCTTTCTTTACTCTCTGCGCCTGCTGCTTTATTGAATGTTATTTTATGTGACGGAACTAGTAATGTAGTCAGTGCATCGACCAGAGTAGATTTGCCCGAACCAATATCTCCGGTTAACAGAGAATTGAATCCTTGCGGCTCAATTTTCCACAACTTCTGATTAAAGGTGCCCCAGTTCAGTACTTCAAGGTATTGAAGCCTGAACCCGGCATTAGAGACAATAATATCGAAATCAGGTTCAGTCATTATTCAGCAAGTTTTTTTTTCGGCAGCGTAGTTTTCCAATCTGTTTAATGCGCTGTCAATTTCATCGGCATTTACAAAGCCCTTAATGATCCGGTGTATTTCATAGTTATCAGTATTGTCTTCGAGTTTTCGCAAAAAACCAATATCAATGACCTTGTTAATGGTGGAGACAATTTTATCCTGCTGCTTTGCCTCGTCCGCTGCTGCGGGCATGAGCAATAACACCCTGTTTATTATTTCCTGTTGGGCAATGATCGCCCGGACAGTACCTCCCTGTGCATCATTCTCCAAAAGATATTTTCTCAGCACTAGGCAAAGGAGTGATACATGAAAGTCCAGTTGCCTTTTCTCAGCGAGCCGGGGAATATCTATTTCTTCTTCAAATTCTACCTGTCTTAAAAAGGCATAGCCTTCACTTTTATCCATGAATAGCTCAAGCCCGATAGTAGAGAAATATCTCTTAACATCAGCTTCATAGTCGGTCAGATTTGTCCATGCTGCTTTCTGATGGTCATAAATAACCCCTTTCAGCAGAGCGATCAATGAAAGCGAATACTCTTTAATCATATTTTATCGGTTAAAAACTACTATGGGTACTTCTATCTTAAACTGTTTATCTGTTTCTGTATTTTCCACTACCAACTCTTGTTTGCGTTCATAATCTATCAGGTGTTTATTTTCTATCGACGCTATTTGCATATATCCCAATACTTCTGCAATTCCTTTCACAGGTTTATAGTGCATGAATACTTCTTCAAGCGATACATGAGATTTGTTTTTAAGCAATGTCCTGACATTTGCTTTTAGTAATTCTATGTCTATAAAGAATTGCTCATACAATGCATCTGTTTCGGCATCCGATTCCCCTTCTTTAATTTCAGTATCCTGAAATATTATTTTCATCGGCGGGCGAAAAAGCGGACGTTCCATTATAAACACAGGTTTGAACAAACCATCAACTGTAAGCAAAGGAAAGCCAGGGTCTATTGAATCCTTTAATTCCAGCAGTAACGATTCAATCCGGTCGATGCTGTTAAGAATCCGCTTACTTTCCAGCAGGCTTTTCTGTTCCACAAACTTTCTTAATTGTTCCAGTAGTCCATCATTCGTTCTATTTACTTTATCGCCTGCTTCTACAAGATTAGTTTTAAGTCTGTCAATTGTTGAATCGCTTTTAATCTTTTGAATGGCCGGTAATTCATTAATCTTAGCTATAAGTAATTCTAATTCTTCCTGCATATTGCGGCTCATTAAAAATTCCCAAAACGCTTTAAAGCTTTTTCCCTGATCTGTACTCCATAAAAAATCCTGCTTGCTGAATATATCATCCAGTAGCTTCCCTTTCGTAAGACTGCTTTTAATAATTGCCTGACGGGTATCCTTATCCAGCTCTCTGAAGTTTTGTTCTACCTGTCTGAAATCAGCTAATAGCCTTTTTGCTGTTTCTTCAGCAAGCAGGTAATCTTCACGCAATCTTGTGTCATCTGTTTTTTCATAAATACCTTTTTTGGCATCCTCAATCTCTTTATCCAGTTTTTTTCTGTCGTCTTCCAGCTTTTTAACCCTGTCATAGGGAGAAGCTGTTTTATTTACAAGTTGTTTTAGTATAGAGAATAATTGAAGTAACCTGCTATGCGTACCAACAAACTGTTGCTTATTTAAATCTTCCAGCCATTTTAAAGCGTTTTCAGTTGCCGGTGTAAGTTCATAGACTGGTTCGTCACCTACATCGTAGTATCTTCTCAAATAGCCCTGTTTTGCCCATTGTTGTAGGTAATCAAGGGGTTCATTTTTATAATCATTTATTCCTTGTTGTTCGAGGGAATATATATAATCACTCAGGATATTTCTCAGGTCTTGCTGATTGTAAAAAATCCTGTCCTGTTGCTTGAATACCAGATGAAAAAAACTTATAATTAATGGAAATTGTTCCGCCCTAAGAATCTGGAGAGTCTTATCGTTCTTATAAAGTGAATATGCTTTCGCAAAATCCATAGAAAGGGTTTAGTGGTTGTGTAAAATAGGAATAAAGGTTAGTAAATCCTATAGTAACAAGCTCATTTACAATGAAATTAGGCCCCCAAAGGATTGGTAAAAGACTCTTATTTAATCAAAATGGTTTCAGCAAACTCGCTGGCAGTGAATACAACAGTAGAAATCTTCAATCTTTCAAATGTCTTTTCTGCTTTGTATTTGCAACGGTCATCATTTGTAATAAAGTAATCGCACTGCGCCGCATAATATGAATGCAGTGCATCATCAATCATATTGGGAAATTGATTGTCAGATTTGTAGCCCTTTAAATCAAACCGGAAAAAAATATCGAAAAATTTGTCATAGGCTGACTCCACACCGGTAGCTTTCTTTATCTCAACCTTTTCAAATAGCGCATCCATATCCAGGTATTTCGGAACATCAGGACTCATTTTATTAACGGTTTTGATTAACTGCAGGTTCTGACGGTATTTATTCAAAGTTTGTATCAAAAATTTCCTTAAAGACCTGTATAAAGAAAAGTCCTTATTGAGCAGAATTGAAAAATTATACATATCGCAGCACAATGCATACTCATTCATTTCTGTCCTGGTCCTTGGATAAATGATACTAAAGACCGGGTCTGCCTGGTATATCTTTTTAAAGTCAGGTGGAACCGGTTTCATCTGAAGCAGAGGCTTCATGATTGAAAGCGGACTTAAACTTATTGTCTCTGATAGTTCATATTTTTCGTCAATCAAATCATCAAAGGTTTCCCACTCCGATTCTTTTTCTTCTATTGCTGAGTTGAAAAAATCCCTTACGGAACGTATATGCCAGAGCGGTTTATTCTGCTTCCAGTACTGACAGATACAAAGGTTTTGTGATAACTCTTCTATGATAGTTAGGTGCCCATCAATATAGGCAGGATTCTTCTTGTATCCCCTGATCAGATCATTCAAGTGAGCATTCGAATACGGGATTTGAAATTTGCCCGCCTTTATTGCATCATACAAATCAATATACACCTGCTTTTCATCAGCTGGAAGAGAAACCCTTTTTTCAATCTGATTATATACATTCCAGTCGAGATAGATATTCATCGTCAAATTATTTTTTTCAATTCAGTAATTATTTTTTTTACAACTCCAAGGCAATGTAAAACGTCATCCGTTCTTACAACAATACGTTGCCCTGCTTTGTAAGAAAGATCACCGGATTCTGTTATATACTTTGCATCTACGATTCCTTCAGTGTGAGCCAGTAAATGTCTTTTTTGGAAAAGAATTTTCAGTTGATGCAGTTCAGAAGCGATGACCCAATCTGAATAGGTTTTACCAATGGCCTGTGACCATAATGCTGCACCCGCATCAAGGTTTTGAAAAGCATTCATCCGCATTTTTATACCAGTTCCTTTTTTCAGGAATGTAATTTCACTGTATCGCTGAAAAGCAACCACACAGTCATTCAAGCCGGTCTCTATTAATGAACGACAGGTGATTTCAGCAGCATCCTTATCAACAGCAGCAACTAATGCTTCCTTCACAATATGGAGGTTATTAATTTTTGCTTCGATCTTCTTTACCGCATTCTCAAATGTTTCTTCCACTGAGTTATGGCCGCAACAAGGACAAAAAAAGGCACTACCGATTACAGCATAACGTGCGTTGCACTCCTTGCATTGAATTTTTAATTCCATTTCATCTTTCGACTGCAATGGAAGAATATAATCAGGACCATGACTACCGGTAAACCGCATGGACATTTTAAGAAATGAATTGCGTGGCTGCCTTGCATTAAAATTTCCGGCATCTTCATGAAGTGCGTTATTGATACGGGCAACGATATGTTCCCGGACTTTTTGCTGTCCCTGGTTTATCTGTTCACTTGTATACCATGATTTTGAATTGGCTGCATGTCTGCACATAGGACAGAAAACTTTTTCATCCTGAATGAGTGCAGACCAATCATCATCGTGGACCTTGAACTGAAACATACAGGTCTCAGCAGGGCATTCCTTGTCAATATATCCATCCTGATCAGGATGAATCGGGATGGAGAAATGCTTCAATCCTTCCAATTCATGCAGTTCCTGCAATATTTTTTCAAACATAATTAAGAGGTTAGTATATCAAATTTACCAAAAAGATGTAAGTTGCTAATAATTTTAGCTAAAGAGTATTCAACATAGTGTTGATTGTTTTATTAAACGATTGAGTGAAAGTCATTTATACAATTAATTGAATTGAAAAGCTGGCTTAAATTTAAAAGATGGGTAAAATCAAGAAAAAGAAATTGTGCTATATGTGCAATCAGGCTGCTACCTCACGGGAGCATGTGCCCCCTGCTTGCTTGTTCCCGGAGGAGAAAGATATCAAGACCTCTATTTTCAGGAATAACCTTATCACTGTTCCATCCTGTGATTTGCATAATTCAAAAAAATCAAAAGACGATGAATTTTTAATGGCCTGCCTTGCGGGAATTGTTGGCAATAATGTAGTTGGTTTTTTTCACAACATGACTAAAGTGAAGCGGGCATTAGAGCGGAAGGGCGAGGGTTTTATTCATGTGTTAATGAAAGATCCAAAACGCGAAGCAGTTAAAAGCGAACAGGGCAATCTGCTTCCGGTTTTGGTTGGAAGACCGCATTTTGAAAGATTGCGATCCTGTTTTTTGCATATTGCTCATGGACTGTATTATCATAAATTCGGTAAAGCCTTTAATGGAGAATGTCATATTATCATGGACTTTCTTACGTACGATAATGAAGAATCAGAAAAATTTAAATTGCTATGCAGGAAGCGTTTTGAAATGGAGCCGAATAAACCAAGGTCAGAGGGTTCAAATCCGGAAATTTTCCGGTATGAGTTTGTTGAACCGGATGAGTATGGATTGATTGCTTTGCGAATTACTTTTTACGAAGGCACAAACGTGTTCATTGCATTTCAGGATGCCAGCACAAAAAAACCATTTAACCTTGTCACAGCATTAATCGAATCAGGTGCTAAAACAATAGTCAATTTTAAGGATGGATCTGAGTTTGAATTTAATTAAAGGAAATAAATTATTGCAATCTTAAAAAGCAATACAATTTAACAATGGATGAGGCAAGTGAATTTCAAAAAAAATATCTGGAAAGTCTTCTTGAAGAAGAAAAGGAAGAGCTTGTCAAACATGCGGAAGAAATAAATTCGTTTAAAGAGTTCCTGGCCAAAAAGGGAGTAATCCTCACTAATGACAACTTCAACTACCAGCAGACAATTGGGATTGTCGCAACTTATCCTGAAATAATCAGATACCTGCATCCCAGTTTAGTTCCCGATAAGGAAGGATTATTTGTTTTTGATGACCTTCTTCAACATTTTGAAAGACGGCGTTTTGTTAACGGATACCTGTATGCTGATAATTTCATGTTAATGGCTCATTCCTATTTCAGGCGTGGCCTTCATGAGGTAAATAATTATGCACCGAGGTTCGTAGAATTTTTTTGGAATAATTCTGAGACTGGTATTGAAAAATATATTTCTTTAGATAATCACAGGGTCCGAATTAATGTAGACAATACAACATTCATGGAATTAGATACCTGGTTCGGGGCGAAATTCAACAGGAATATTCAGGAAGTGCCCGATGGTATCGTAAAAGTAAGGCCGCCTGCAGATTTAAGGAATTCACTCGTCTCTTTCTTTTTCAGGGATGCATATTCACTGGATATTAAGTGGGCAACGAAAGATAATATAAAGAGTTTCCAGACAGAGGAATTTAAGACTGAGGTTATAAAATTAACGAGGGATGGACAAGAGTATTACCCGGTGAGATATGTGCACGCCGAGTATGATATTGAAAAAGGCTATTTCAGGCATCTTGACGGCGCGATTCATTTTTATACTGAAGCAGAATATTATGCAAGACGCGATGCTGATTTCAATTATAATTCAAAAGAGATGACACATATTAAAACTTTATCGCAAAAACTTTTTAAAATGAATGGTATTGTCGGCATTGATACGTGGATTGAATTCACCAGCCATTTCTTAACTGGCAATCCTCTTATATTTGAATATTTCGAAAGTGAATATCCGAAGTATATTACTGATATGATTCAAAAATTCCGTCAGAATACTCAAGAAAACTAATTGCGGAATCATCAACTATTTTACCTGCACATAAATACACGATATAAAAATTACCCTATTTTATCGGTGTATCCTTTAAGTGTAATCATCTCAAACCCCTCCCTTTTAGTAGAAGCAATAGCCGCTTTGCCTCCACCAGTAGGAAGAAACCCCATTGCGAAAACGAACGAATTGTTTGGGCCTGTTTTTGCAAGAAATTCATTCAATTGATCTTTAGAATACTTTAGCCCATCAAAATGAACATCTAAATCTACCAGTATATCCCAGATTCGGAGGTTCACTATTTCTGAATCGACTTTAGTGATTTCTAAAAGAGGCCGTCCTTTGGACATACTCATCAGTCTATTATATGCTTCATCTGCTTCCGCTGCAAAAATATGGTCGTAATCTTTATAGGTTAAAACCACCACTGAAGGTTCTTTATCAGAGTCACCAGCAATAAACTGGATTCCATGGGCTTGCTTAAAAGAATCGCCAATATCAAATAACCCGAGCCTCATAAGTTGGGGATTATATTCGCAGGTTCTTCCTTGTTGTGACCGACCGGTCCACACGCCTGTAGTAATAAACTTTATCTGATTGTTTTTAAGTTTTTGTAATGGCGAGTAGGTTGCTTCATTTTTTCCAGTTTCAAATCTGAAAGCAATATCAGAATCTATAAAATGAAAGTCAAGTGAATAATTACCGGTTTTTTCATCAACAAATATTTTCAGATCAAATGCATTGTGCGTCAAAATGTCCATCAATTTGGCGCTGCCCTCTTTCTGCCTGCACATCAGGATCAAAAAATCCTTTCCGTCGGGTAATGTTTGTATAGAGAAATCGTAACATAATGCATCCGTTAAGTCCTTTTCCGTTATAGTAGATTTCGTCATAACTTTCTATTTATAAGTGAGTCTCACGAAGTTCCCACAATTTAATATCATAAAAGTTGGATCTAGAATATTTGGCAAATTTACAGGCATAGAAAATTTATAAACTATTGACAATTAATTATAATGAGCTTTCATAAACTTCACATTTTTGCCAAGAACAGGGATGCGGTAGCTGCTCAAAAAGGCTATAGCTATCAACAGTTGAAAACTCTGGAAGACTGGATAGAAAATAGAATTGCCGGCGGCGATGAAGATATTTATTGCGATTTCGAAGACGACATCCTTGCCAGGGATCTGGTTAAAGGCAAGACCACATTCAAACAAATTAAACTGTACAGCACCGATTTTTCCTTTTCGTCTGAGAGTATAAAAAAAGCCATTGCGCATTTTTTTTCTTTATATACAAAAGGTGATTACAGTTTCGATCAAATAGAATTTCAATTTGAGACCAATGTTTCCGTGGTAGGCAGAACTGTAAAAGATAATGATGCTGCATTACTGGATGAATGGCACAACAGCCAGGAGAATATATCCGCTGATTTGATGCAGCGTATCAGGGTCAGGGTAAAGAAAATTCTGGGAGAGTATATAGATGAAAGAGTTGAGGAATTAAAAGGAAACGTAGAACTAAAAAGCGATATACAAACTGCAAAAAATATATACGATAATCTTAATGATGCTGACTTTGACGCATTTATTAGTAGTATCAAATGGCGTTTTGACGGCGAGGAAACCAATAAAGCTATTGAGCGTATTATATCAAGGATCGATGAACTTATTCCTAAAATTCCTTTACCGTTAGACAGTGTTAAGACAAACATGTATTCTTCCCTGCTGGTAAGCGAAGTCTTTCATCGGTCAATCCAGGATGATCCCGAAGATCGGAAGCTTACCAATGAATTGCTTGATTCAATATTACTTAATGCCGGGGATAAAGAAGATAAGTGGTATGCTGAAGCAATCCAACAATTTAAGGGAACAACTATACAGCATTACTATCAAGGGGAGTTCCAAACGGTGATTAGTGCTGCAAGTTATTGCAGGTGGAATCAAATGGACGATGGCCATAAATCCCATTGGTTGGGTATGCTTAAGCAATACATCCATCTGGAAGAAACCCCAGCCGCTAATAAGCGCAAGGCTATATACGAGCATCTTTTCCTGAAAATCGGACACGATTTGTTACAGGAAAGAACTTCGAGTCCCATTGCCGGTGAAGAAGATTTCATTAACTACTATTTCGATAATTGGAAGCCGGCTATTCGTGTACAGGATATGGAGGATGATATTGTACTTCTTCAATTGATCAAGAGTCAAATAAAAGGATTTGGCCTCTCTTTTCCCGAAGAACAAATTTCCAGATGGGAGGACAACATCAAGGATTACCTGGAATCGGAGGCTGCTAAAGAAAAAAATGTTGACCGGTTATGTGAACTGCTGGAAATGCAGGGACATTTAGCGCATCAATCTGATATTACTGATCCAATTAAAAGTTTCAGTTCAGCATTTGAATATTACAGGCAAATACCACCATTGCTGGAAAAGGCGCAATACTATTCCCTGGCCCGGCTATATGCTCAAATGCAACAAATGGTCAAAATGCTGACTGCATATGGGCTGAATGATGAACTGCTAGAATCAATGGACAAATTCATGTGTGAAATTCAGGAATATGCAGAAAAAACCGGCCTTCGTCACAAAACTGCTCACGAATTTGTAGAAAGAGGTATGCTTCATATTGAACATCATGATTTGCCGAACTACCTCAAAGCATTGGAATTATTTCACAAAGCCAAAGACAAGTGGAGACTGGAGTACACGAAAGAAGGTTATATATTATCGCTTCTCAGTATCGCCAAAGTGTATGAGGGATTGGGCATGACCTATGCCTCAAAATACTATTCGCTGCTGGCTTTTTGGAGTACATGGCACTTTGCTGATCCCAAACTTTATAAACACCTGCAAAAGGCCTTGTCACAGGTTATGCATCTTGACCGCAAGCATGGAGCATGGATGAATGCCATAATAACTTTCAATCACTATCTTTTCTCAAAAAGGGAGTTTGATGGAAAGGGTTTTGAAATGGGTAACGACAAAAGCTATCACAGGGCTGTATTTGAAATGGCTTCCATTATACATGCAGCGCCTTTAATACATCCTCCTTTGACTGAGTTTATCGAATCTTTAAAACCGAAATTAGGTTTCATATGGACCGAACAGATTCACCCTCTGGTAGATGAAATGACAGCACGAATAACCGATATGGATGCGCTCAAACAGATACTGAATCAAAACCTGGTGGATCTTCCTTTAAATGACATTGGCCCGACAAGGAATATTCGTTTCAATGCTTTGAATATTGACTGGCATATACAATTTGAAAATAGTGAAACAATGACACCGATCGGTGAAGAGTTTGTGAGCTTTCTGCAGATCACACTATGTGAACTTGCCCGTATTAATCCAGGTATATTAAATTCCGGAAAACAGATTTTTATAACCGTACAGAAGGGACATTTTCAGAAACAGCTTACAGCGCCGGACCAGTGGATCGCCACCATTCCGGAGTTTGATAGTAAAGAACAACCAGAGATCCAAATGCATTATTCATATATCGGCTCTCTTGTTATGGCAATTCTGCATAACACAAGTAATTTATCAAAGAGGGAATTCACTCAGTTCTATGTAGAGGATTTGCTAAAGAAAGGGCAGCTCGGAGAAAAGGCTCTTGAGGCTGCTTCTTACCAAAGAGTCTTTCGAAATACGACTGGCTCATCCTCTGAAATTACTAAGCAAAAAGAAGATTTTCCCCAACTTGATGAAGGGAGTCTACCAATTACATATAAAAAGTGGCTTACAACGAAACAGTAACCAAATCATACAAATAATATTTTAGAAAGCGGGAATCATATAAAAAGATATTATAGCTCGTCAATCTCCTCTCTGGCCATCTTCAGCCTGAAAACTTCCTGTTCGATTAATGCCCGGATATCCAGCTTCACCTGAAAATAATTGTCTGTCACTTGCTGCGGGGTCACATCCGATACTTTAGGAATCGGTTTATAATGCCTGGCTTCTGTATTCAATTTTTCCGTGTCGTTCTGGATTTCGCAGTGAAACATTTTCAACTTTATCTTTTCATGCGGATCATCTGCTACCATGCCTACAAATTCACCGGACGAAAGTGATGAAATCTTAGAAGCGGGTATTGCATAATCAAGTTGTGAGGAACGACTGATGGATGTATCCGTTCTGTTGATAGATAAGCTTTCCCTGTCCTGCATTATTTTTCCAAAGCGTTCTGATAAAAACTTTGCTATATCACCCATCACCTGACCACTGAGAATATTGCCCGTAATGTTACAATTACATCGGCCTGTTCTTTACCATAATCTTTTCGCAGCTGACTAAAATCCTTCATGGCCAAACTGGTAGCAACCCGGTTGCTTCTTGCCGTTGCGATCAGTGAATCCATGTGATTGAAAAAAATAGTTGGGAATTCATCAAATACCAAACTTGAAGGAAGCTGACCTTTCTTGTTGACGATACGAACTAACCTTGAAATATACAGCGACAAAACAGCCCCGTATATCTGCTGTTTTTCTGGGTTGTTTCCCATGCAGACAATCTTCGGTTCCTTTGATATTGATATCGAGTTTAAAATCCTTGCCAGCCAGCACCCAATAAAGCTGTGGCGAAGCAAGCCTTGACAATACAATCTTTGCTGATGCTACCTGGCCTTCCAATTGTTCCATTGCGTCATTCTGATAAGCCGTGATAAATGGGTTCATCAAAAGTGAGGAAATTATTCGTCAGCAGAGATTGGAACAAGAGTGTCGCCTGCATCTTTCATAATATATAAAGTTGGAGGTGGATTTAAGGTACTGATAATAGTTTTTAGTTGATCAAGATCCGTGCTTTTAATACGGTGCCCTGCATAGACAGCTTTAATGGCCTTCGCAGGAATAACTATCTTACGCTGCTCATCGTTGTCGTCAATATTTTCAACGAATACTTTTGCCAGCCGGAATTCTTTTTCATTAACCAAGTTTGATTCACCCAGTGAAAAGATGATGGAACAGTAGTTATCCATGACCGCACCGGAATAGGAATTAGACAGTATTATTTTCGGCGCACCGTCTTTGCCGTAGTAGCTGACATTATCCCCCCGCATCGCCTTTCCTTCTTTCGAAAAATAATCCATTAATACCGACCAGTCATATTCAACACAAAATCCGGTGCCATATGATGCAAATGAACTCCAGTGCACTTCATCTTGTTCGTGCAAAGTATTGATATCGGTGGTAAAAGAAGCGACCCCTGTTTTATTAAAGAAATTATTTCTTAGCAGTCCTTTTCTAGTACCAATTTTTTGATCAGCTACAATTTCTTCATAAATAATTTCCGTGAGTTGTTCAACATCTTTATCCAGTGCCAGCGTATACAGTTTGCCGTGCTCCTCTAGTTTCTGAATCCTGAGTAGGGAATACTCAGTGAACTCATCAGACTCTTTTGGAAGATCTTTACTCCGTTGAATTTCAATCCGAATATATTTCTTTAACTCTGACACATTGGAAAGATCAATTGCAAACTGCATTTCTGTTGCACCTTTAAATTTGATGGGATTGAACAGGTAAATGTATGGATGCTTCAGTGCATCAAAATTTTCCGGTTCCGGGCGATAGTATCTGAAAAGTGAAGACGTAATCATAGTTGGTTGCATTGCATATGAAATCCAATTACTGTTCGGGGGTAATGTTTTACGCTTATCGTTATATGGTTTGATTCCGCATTCCTGCCACCAACCAATGGAATGCGTCGATATGGTATACAAATCTAAAATCAACAACGGCAAAAGGATTATCGGCATAAAATGGGTTGTAATTGAATTTAGAATCTTAAGTCAATGCCCATCAATTCCTGTCTTTCTCTGCCAATGATAATCCAGTGCGGTTGATACGCATTGGTGCGCATTGATTTGGATAGCAGACAGCCCCATTAAACAATAAAAAAAGCAAAAGCTTTACTTTTTAATTTGCATTTTTTTATCTCGTTTTTCCAGATAATCAAAAACCATAAACCAAATAACCATAACACAGAGAGTGGTTATTGGCCACTTATATGTGCCCCAAAAATTCGGTTTGTTGGCAGGAATAACTCCCCCAACAGAATGCATATCGTTTGCAACAAATGAAGATTTTGGTACTACTATATCGGCATTGACCGCCTCAGGCTTCAACCTGAATAGCTCCTCAGCTGCATACATTATCTGTTTGGGATTTTCCATATATTTTTATTTTATACTTTTTTTATGTATTTCAAAAATGTTGCACGTCTGATCTACCAGCTCTAAGCCATAGTCGTAATACCACAATATTGTATTGCCGGTTTTACTGTTTTGCATGATCATGGCCTGACTGTCAAATTGAAATTTTTCCCATTCCAATATGTTTTTATACACAAACTTTTGCTTTTGGTTTAGCAATTTTCTCCAAATGGAAGCAAGTATATTGTTATTTACCCTGGCTTGTTTCTCGTCATTGAACCGGGTGTTGTTGGCTTCGAATCGTTTGTCATTGTTGGCATTGATACGGCATTGAGGTTCACAATACTCCTGACGACGGTCATGGGGTTCGAAACGTGCCTTACAAGCTAGATTTTTGCATTCTTTTTCGGGATAGCGACGATTTGAAATTCTACTTGCCATATAGAAGTTTTTTTAAAATTACGTCTAATATTAATTAATTGTATATTTAGGTACATTTTTTATGTTTTAATGATTCAGGAAATAAAACTAGACCGTATAACCGGAAAGCCGTTACAAGACCTAATGGCTCATCACCAGCAAGAACTATTTAGTTTTTGGGATGGCTTACTGGAAAAAAAATTTACGATAGCTGATATCAATGTGGATCACCGGTCTGTTCTTCATTGGGAAAAAGAAGGATTGATAGACAAGAGTAAGGAAACCAAAGACGGCTGGAGAAGGTTTTCTTTTTTTGACTACGTATGGATTCGCTTATTGATCAATATGAGAGAGTTTGGGTTGCCTTTGCCCATTTTAAAAATCGTAAAAGAAGTATTGTACCAGCCTGCCTACCCGGATTTATTTGCGGCATTTAACGAGTCTCATATTGAGCAAATGAGTGAAATTATTCAGGAAGATGCGACCGAAAAAGTAAAGAAAATCCAAAGCCTTCCTGAAAAGCCGGACGAGGATTTGCAAAATAAGCTGGCAGTGGTAACCCATCTTTTCCTCATAACCGTGCTTGCCATCTCCTCCAGAGAGCCAAGCTATCTCCTTGTAAGTAAAACCGGAGAAACAAGGTCAGTTATACTCGATGAGCCGGGTTTAGACGTTAAGGTTAATACCATGCTTCAAATGTTTGAACAGGAAAGCATGTTATTAGTTAACATCACAAAGATTATCAATGATTTTTTTTCATCGGAAAAATTTAGCGGATCAACTTACTATAATCTTTCATTATTAAGCAGGCAGGAAAGAGAAATAATCAAGATAATTCGTTCAGGGGGTATTAAAAGTATCAGCATCACATTAAAAGACGGCAATGAATTCTATGCGGAAGTGCTTCGGAAAAAACCTGCAAAAAATGTGATGGAGGAAATCCAGGGAATAATCGCCAAAAATAAATATAGCCGCATTACTTTGGATACTGAAAAGGGCAAAGTTTTATATATAAATGAAATAGAAAAAATAATTATAAAATGAAAAGCATACCGAATCAACCGGGTTGTATTGTTCACCTTTCTGTTTACCTGAACAACAGGGAACAGACCTACAAGCAACAGTTGTATGATCGATTACGACGTTTGCCGGAAAGTTCTGGAGAAGGATGGACAGCAATACACGGATGATGAAATAAGACAAATAGCTGACTTGCTTTGGAGCCTGGCGCAGCTATCCGTTAAATATTTTTTAAATCAAATAAACTACGATTTAGATGAAACGTGCAATTCTGATGGCAAGGGTAAGCTCAGATGAGCAAGCCAAAGGTTACAGTCTGGATATTCAGACTGAAAAACTACTATCCTATTGTCAAAAGCAACAAATAACAGTAGTCAACATGTTTCGTGAAGATCATTCTGCAAAAAATTTTAATCGTCCTGAATTTAAAAAGTTATTGCAGTATCTAAGCAAAAACAAAGGTAAAGTGGATCTGCTGTTGGTAACGTCCTGGGATCGTTTCTCCAGGAATCAGACAGAATCTTTCTCTATGATCAACCGGTTGAAGAACTACGGCTGCGAAGCACAAGCCATTGAACAACCATTGGACTTATCCGTTCCAGAAAATTTAATGATCCTTTCAGTTTACCTGGCTATGCCTGACATTGACAACAGACGACGCTCGATGAAAATCACGGAGGGGGTACGAGCTGCAAAAAAACAAGGACGTTGGCTGGGTAAGGCGCCGTTTGGTTACAAGATAGAGCGTGATAAAAATAACAAGCCCTTATTGATTCCAGGAGAGAAAGCAAAGGTGGTAAAGAAGATATTTGAAAATATAGCCAATGGAAAAACACAATCCGAAGTGAAGGAAGATCTTAAGAAAAAAGGTTACTATTTTTCCAGAACAACCTTCTCAGAGTTAATCAGGAATCAATTGTACGTCGGAAAGATATTTGTCACAGACGGTAGTAAAGAAAAAGGTTACTATGTAAAAGGAATTCATGAGGGATTGATTCCCGAATCGCTGTTTAACCGGGTACAAGAAACTTTGGAAGAGAATTTAAAGAAAAAAAAGTTTGTAAAGGCGAAGAGCTTTAGGACTGAGTTTCCGCTCAGAGGCCTTATTCATTGCGATAACTGTGATCATCCTTTAACGGGAAGCGCTTCCCAAGGCAGAAACGGTAAACACCATTATTATCATTGCAATCATTGTCACAAAGTAAGAGTACGAGTGGATGAAATAGATCGGCGAATGCGTGAAATACTCGGCGAGCTAACCATAAGTAATCCTGCCAAAAAAATCTATACCCTTATGCTTAAACAAATTCTTTCCCAAGAAACTACTATCAGGAAGAGGCCCGTTGATAAAATTGAAAATGAAATTTCTCTGCTAAAAATAAGAATGAACAAACTGGAAGATGGCTTTGCTGATGGACATATCAGTGCTGATGTTTTAAATAATACCAGCGGGCGGTACAGACAAGATATAGAAACCTTAAAGAAGGAAATGGAATTTAGTAAACTTGATTTGTCGCTCTACCAGCAGTACCTGAGCACTTCGGTTGACCTACTTTCTGATATTGCCCTATTTTATCAAAAGGCTGATATAGCTGTCAGACGAAAACTACTCGGTTCGATTTTTCCCGGAAACTTATTTTTTTCCAAAGAAAAAAGTCGAACCGCCCGTATCAATGATGCCGTTCGGCTAATACTCAATACCAGCAAGGGTTTCAGCCAACAAAAAACCGGACAACTCTTCAAAAATCTGATGTTGTCCGGTGATGTGGAGATTACCGGAGTCGAACCGGTGACCTTTTGCATGCCATGCAAACGCTCTAGCCAGCTGAGCTAA
>WUUC01184879.1_pt1 | contig 63253 bp, 48 predicted proteins | sample 6278441 | NCBI WGS metagenome assembly WUUC01 (sample SAMN13675441, study PRJNA597444) | soil metagenome | isolation source: soil | place: USA: Washington | collected 2017-10
GCCCGGTAGCTCAGCTGAATAGAGCACAAACCTTCTAAGTTTGGGGTCATTGGTTTGAATCCAATCCGGGTCACATTGTATTAAAAATTAATATCATTAAAGGTTTCAGGTCTTCGCTTGAGACCTTTTTTTATGTGGAGAAACGTGAAAATAAAACGACTTAGCTTGCAGATTCACGTGTCCTCTGCCTATGTAACGGCAGTTTTATAGTTGACCCGGCGCACGACAATTTTTTTTAGCTTGCACCCAAACCGACGATAGCAATGGATGTAAAAATAGAACCGTCCTGGAAGGAAATATTACATAACGAATTCGATAAGCCATATTTTCAGCAGATACCATTGCATTTAAAAACAGAGAAATCACAAAGCAAAACGATCTATCCTCCGGGTAGTTTTATCTTTAATGCATTCAATACAACTCCCTTCGATAATATCAAGGTCGTGATCATTGGCCAGGATCCCTATCATGGACCGGGGCAGGCGCATGGTTTATGTTTCTCTGTACAGCATGGTGTGCCCCCACCACCCTCTTTGGTGAATATTTACAAAGAATTAAAAGAAGACATTGGCATGGCCATTCCCAATCACGGTAACCTGACGAAATGGGCGGAACAGGGTGTATTTTTATTGAATGCATCGCTAACAGTACGTGCGGGGGAACCCATGAGCCATTCGAAGATCGGCTGGGCACAATTTACCGATTCCGTCATAAAAACTATATCGGATAAAAAAGAGCATGTTGTCTTTTTCCTTTGGGGAAAATTTGCACAGGATAAAAAAATACTGATCGATGAAAAAAAACATTTGATACTGAAAGCAGCTCATCCTTCACCGCTATCGGCTTATAGTGGTTTCTTTGGATGTAAACATTTTTCCAAAGCAAACCAGTATTTAATGAGTAAAGGAATAGATCCTGTGGATTGGAGTCTCGCGTTATAGACCATGGAACTACTACTTTTCATTTTTAAATACCAAAACTTGATTTTATGATACCTCATGATCTAGTGCTTGAAACAAATAAAGCGTTGCTCCGGGCCGTTGAGCCGAATGACTATGAAACGTTTCTGCATATTGCGCAACAGGATAAAGAGATGTGGAAATACTTTTCGCTGAACCTGGACCAGGAAGCGCAACTAAAAAAGTGGATGGAGATAGCATTCAACGATAAGAAAGCCGAAACAAGGCGGCCGTTTACTATCATCGATAAAGCAACAGGAAAAATCGCCGGCAGCAGCAGCATGGGAAACATTTCCTATTATGATCTGCGGCTGGAGATCGGGTGGAGCTGGTTGGGAAAAGATTTTCGCAGTACAGGATTAAATAAACATGCCAAATCAGCGATGATGAATTATGCTTTTGAAAAGTTGAACTTTGAACGGGTAGAATTCAAAACCGACGTAGAAAATGCCAGGGCAAGACAGGGCCTGCGAAATGTGGGTGGAATCGAAGAAGGCATATTGCGCAGTCATATGACCATGTGGAACAACCGGCGCCGTACCTCCATTTATTACAGCGTACTGAAAAATGAATGGCCTACACTGAAAGAAACAATATTTGCTGATATAGAATTTAAGTTTTGAAAACAGTAAAGAATATATTCGGACGCATCTGGGCCTTGTGGGGCATCGTGACCTTTATAGTCACCTTTCTCATCGTATTCATTCCTTCGATGATCACTTACCTTATCCCTGACCCGAAAGGTTCGGTGATCTTCATAAAAATGGCGAGGGTGTGGATGAACGTGTGGCTGTTCCTGGTAGGTTGCCCGGTTAAAATAAAGGGTAGGGATAATTTTGAAAAAGGAAAAGCATATATCGTTACCTGCAATCATAAGTCATTGCTGGATGTTCCTCTTTCTTCACCGTATATACCCGGCGCCAATAAAACGATTGCTAAAAAATCGTTTGCAAGAATTCCCCTGTTTGGCTGGTTTTATAGCAAAGGCTCCGTATTGGTTGATCGCAACAGCGATGCGAGCAGGCGAAAAAGTTTTGACGACATGAAGCGGGTGCTGAAGATGGGGATGCACATGTGTATTTATCCCGAAGGTACCCGCAACCGGGGCAACGAACCGTTAAAGAAATTTTATGATGGAGCTTTCAAATTGGCAGTAGCTACCAATACATCCATCATTCCCACACTGATCTTTAATACCCAAAAAGCATTACCTGCCAACAAGGCTTTTTATTTTCTGCCGCAAAAGCTGGAAATACATTTTTTAAACGCTGTAGCTACCAACGGATACACGGTTGAGCAATTGAAAGAAAAAGTATTCTTGCTGATGAAAGAATATTACACAAGTACACCGGCAAGGAATGGGAAATGACATGCGGGGAATAGAAAGTGAATGTTCAAAATTATTTTTTCTTGCATGTATGCCCCAGGATACAAGCTTGCTCATTAATAGCCGGTAAAGAAAGAACGGGTGCGGTTGATGCGCAGATCCTGCAGCATACCGGATTTTGGACTGATGGAAAAATTGAAATAGCGGTAAGGCCCGATCGGCGTTACGTTGATCGACATTTGCCAGCAATGCATTTCCCGGTTGATAGAAACGGTAAACGTCTGGATCTCTTTTGTCCGGAAATCATAGTTGACATTGCTGATACTTAAATTCCATTTCGGGGTAAGACTAAAACTGCCACTGAGACTTACATTGGAATTCACAATTTTGTCAAAGCCGCTGTAATCCGGCTTCATCTGTTCACTGAAGTATAAAGAGTAGGAAAGCGAGATTTGCCACGGAATGTTGAAATCCACAAACTCTGCAGGGTTTTGTTGCATATAATCAAGTAGTCTTTGGCGGTCGCCGGCGAGCACCGGATCGTTCATCTCGTTTTGTAGCTGTTCATTTTTTTCTTTATCCTTTTGTTCATCCCGGGGTTTGCTTTGAAAAGTAGTAGAAAGAGAAACGCTGCCCGATACGATACGGCCAAGTGAAAAGTCACGGGCTGTGTCCTTCCAGATATATAGGGAACTGTCCTGGCCAAACCTGTTACGGGCATAAGGGCTCATATTCGCTGATGCGCTCAGGTTGATTTTTTCAAACAGGTTGTTACGGAAATATAAATTGATTCGCGACAATTTATTGGAGTCCGCAAGGAAATTATAACTTCCATTAAACCCAAAACCATCTATTATCCTCAAATATTTCGGCTCCGCTTCTTCACCTTCGGTGGTATCTCTTTTGGGCCTGTATTTCATTTCGAGGTTATTGTCTATTCCGAAACTAATACCACCATTGGTAATATCGCTATAGCCACTATAAAGCCCACCCTGCAGTTGCGAATACTTAATCTGTTGCCCGCTGCTGGTAGTTACAGTATCCCAATATTTCTTTGAAAGCGAAGGCGCATAGTTAATACTGAAAGTAGGGCGAATGACATGGCGCAACGCTTTACCCTTTTTTAACTGGAATGTTCCGAAAAGTGCGGTATTAAAGCTTAATGAAAAGGATGTTTGCTGATCAAGAAAAAAACTTTTTTGCGTGCTGGTGTCTATTTTTTGCGCGGTATCATTCCATAACAATTTTCTTTTTTGCGCTACCCATACCTGCGAATAACTTATTCCCGGTGATACCACAAGAGCGCCGCCCAAAAGCGGTGGCAACGACAAACTGATCGGGATACTGTGTTGTGCTCCCCATTGCAATGTGTCGACGAGGTTTCTCAATTTAAAGGCAGTATCATAAAAAGAAACCTGGTTCCGGAAGCTCCCGTTATAGGCAATGCCCAATTGCTCATACCATTTGCGGCTGCCGGCAAAATCTTTTTTCTGAAAAGGATACAGTGTGCTAACGGTAAAACCAGCATCGGGCAAACTCAGGTTTACCAGCCTTGTTTGATTGTTCTGCGTATGATTGGCACTTACCGTAAGATTGTATGGTTTATCTACCCATGTCTTTGAATAAGCGATCGAAGAACCTAACTGGTTTTGAAAATTGATCCGTGGATCATTGGGCACATTTTCATTGTGCGTGGTAGAACTTGCATTAACATTTGCCTGGAACGAAGTTCCGGGCCTTGCTCTTGTATCCGATGAATGATTCCAGGTAAGTGTAAACGTATTATTGGAAAAAAAATCCGGGTCGCCTTTAAAATTTCGCTTTGTATTACGCAAACCAAAATTAAAAGCACCGGCGTATCGGTAACGCTTGCGGTAAGTCGGATTTACATTCGCGGCCCACCCGCCATACGAATAAATGTCGCCGTAAAATTTAGTATCCCAATACTGGTTAAAAACTTTGTAATAGCCAAGCCCCGTAAGTCCGAGACCAAATTGTTCATTGGTTTCAAACTGCGGCGGCAATAAACCCGATTTACGACCCTGGCTTAAAGGGAAAAAGCCGAATGGCAGGTAAACAGGCACAGGCACTCCTTCAAATTCTGGGTGGGTCGGGCCAGAAACAGCCACTTTTTTGCTGATCACTTTCAATTTGTCGGCTCTGAAACCAAAATGCGGCTCGTCAAGATTGCAGGTAGTAAAAAAACCACGCTTAACAAACGTTACATCATCATCTACTTTTTTAACCAGCTCGCCATGTACAAACATCTCTCCCGATTGTGTGATAGTGTTCCTGGTTAAACCCTTTTGCGTTTTAAAATTATATACGATGGTGTCACTGGTAAACTCGTTCTCACCTTGCTTGAAATTCGCATCCTCTAGTACCATGCCGGTGCTATCCCTGCTATTAACGGCGGTCATCAATTGAGTAGCCTGGTCCACCGATACCTGCGGGGCCGTGAGGACCACATCCTGGTATTCTGTTTTTGTTTTACCATATAGTAAGATCTTTTTGGTCTTTATTTTTACTACCACCGAGTCTTCTGCATAGTATTGAAGCGGAGCTGTAAGTGTATCTTTTGAAAGTTTGACGGAAAAAGTATCTATCTTTTGCACCATGGAATCACTTCCAGGGATGGTATCCGATGATGCAAAATTGAGAGAATCGGTGATGTCAGGGATAGTATCTGAAGCGATACTAGGTGAATCTTTTTTAAGGGGTATGGTATCGGCTCTTTTTGTTAAAAGACTGTCAAAATCTTTATTTGGAATACGCTGTGCTGCCACTGTTGTCGTTACAAGCGAAAGAATTACAACAAGCAATGGGCCCAGAAAAAAATAAATTAAACTAAATTTGCGCAGTCCGTTCATAGTGTTGAGACAAAAGTAAATCTTTCGTAACTAAACAATATGTGAAGATTAAGAAATAAACCCATTAAAAAACAGGACGAGCAATGATGAAACGAACTCTCTTATTTGTAATTCCACTTGGTATCTCCATTCTTCTTCTTTCATTCAGCGGTAAAAAACAGAACCAATCAAGACCTGTACTCCTGAGAACCCTGGTCATTGATGCGGGACATGGCGGTATCGATCCGGGCGCAAGAGGCAGTTTTTCCAGTGAAGCAGATGTCAGCCTGGATGTGGCCTTAAAATTTGGCAAGGCACTCGAAAAGGAATTCCCTGATATGAAAATTGTTTATACCCGCACCACCGATATAATGCCGGGTAACAAAAGAACAAAGGACGAGGGGCTACGATACCGTGCAAACCTGGCCAATGAATCCGGTGGCGATCTTTTTATTGCTATTCACTGCAATTCGGCTCCCGCTGTCAAGCACAGAAAATTTATAGGCAATATCACGAGGAGCTATTATACCGGTAAAGGAAAGAAAAGAAGAAAAGTAACCAGGAAGGTTCCTCAATACCGTTACTGGACATCGCCCAATCCTGCTCGTGGCACGGAGACTTATATCTGGGCCGTGGGAAAGAATGATGCAAAGGTTGGCGCAGTACATCATAATGCCGAAGATTATGGTGAGATGGATTCAACTTCTACGCTGCAACTTCCTGATCCATCCGACCCGGCGGAAAGAGCGAGGATGCTGATCTACGCACAAAACTTTTTTAAGAAAAGCCTGCAGCTGGCAGACCTTGTTGAAAAAGAGTTTGTCGCTTCCGGTCGTTTTAGCCGCGGCGTAAAACAAAGGAATCATGCAGGTATTTGGGTGCTGCAGGCCACAGGCATGCCGAGTGTATTGGTAGAACTTGGTTTTTTAAGTCACGAGGAAGATGAGAAATATCTGAACAGCGACTCAGGGCAACAGGAAATGGTAGAAGACCTGGTCAACGCTTTTAAAACATATAAACAAAGGATCGAAACAAAAACAATGAATGCGGGACAGACGGGCAATTAATGTTGCTCATAGCCCCACGCTGGTTCGCAAAAATTGCTGGCCGGCTCTCCAACACATGGCAACGGAAAATTCATAAGTTAGCAATAGGATCTAATCTTAAAAGGGATGATAACAACTCATCCTTTTTTTAATGGGCAAATCGACTGATTTAAATCGTTTAGAAATAATTGGTTAATTTGGCGTCCTGGAAACTAAACCGGAAGTATGAAGATTAACAACGAGACCAAAGTAGGGATACTGACAATAATTGCACTGGGCTTGCTTATTATCGGGTTTAATTTTTTGAAAGGGAAAGACCTGTTTAACAGTACGCCAAAGATCTATGCTGTTTTCTCCAAACTGGGCTCGCTGGCTAAATCAAACGAAGTAAAGATCAACGGTCTCACGGTCGGCACAGTATATGAAATGTCGGAGGTCGATAAAAATGTAAGCGGGATAAAAGTTACGATCAGCCTCACCCGCAATGTCAATATTCCTTCTAATTCGGTGGCTTATATTACCGCTCCCCTCGGCGGTCTAGGCGCAGCTACGATCATTATTGAAAAAGGCGATGCTACTACGTTTTTAAAAGACGGTGATGTATTGCAGACCCGCATCGATGAAGGACTTTTTGGAGGACTAAGTGCCGAAGTGGCTCCTACCCTCTCCAAGATCAGGAATTCACTTGACTCACTCAACCGTGTGTTCGGTAATATCAATATGTTGTTTGATGCAAGTGCGAAAAAGAACTTGCAGCAAACCATTGCTAACATGACGACGGCCACCAGTTCGCTTAATAAAATGCTCGATCCCGAAACAAGTGCGTTGGCTACTACACTGAATAACGTTAGTTCCATAACCGGCAACCTGAAAAAGAATAACGATAGCATTACGGCTATCGTAAATAATACAAAACAGTTTACGCAACAATTATCACAGCTTGACCTGCAGCAAACGATGGATACGCTGCAATCAGCCGTTACCCTACTAAAGGCTACGGTGAGCAAGATGTCGAGCAGTGAAGGCACATTAGGCGCTTTGATTAACGACAGGCAGTTGTATAATAAACTAACGGACGCTGTACTCAGCGCCGAAATATTGATCGATGATCTCAGGGCTCACCCAAAACGCTACGTTAATTTATCCATCTTCGGCAAAAAAGACAAAGGTGGAGCACTAACTTCGCCATCGAAAAAAGATACTGTTCCGAAGTGAACCGATCATGAATTACATTAAATTTTCCAGCTTTCTTTTATCCCTGCTGCTGGTGGGCCGCCAGGGTTTGTTTGCACAAGCAAATCCGAACGCCCGGGAAGATACCACCCGCCGGGTACATATTCTCAGCAATACACGGACCCTGACCTTTCAAACGGTAGATGATAGTACCAAATTAACCATTGTTACAGGCAATGTAAAATTGAGGCAGGGCAATGCCTTATTATATAGCGATAGCTGTGTGATCAATTCACGCACAAACATACTGGAGGCCTGGGGTAATGTACATATCATTGATTCAGATACAGCGCATATCACTGCCAGGCATCTTCGGTATCTTGGCAATTCAAAACTTGCTTACCTCGATGGCAATGTAAAACTCACGGATGGAAAAGCTACACTCACAACTCCCGATCTCGAATACGATATGGAAACAAATATCGGTACTTATAAAAACGGTGGAAGGGTTGTCAATAAAAAGTCAGTGCTCACCAGTCGCGAAGGATTTTACTATGCCGACCTGAAAGACGTTTATTTTAAAAAAAATGTAGTGCTTAACGATCCGGCTTATACTATCGATACCGACTCCTTATTATATAATACCACTACACAGCAGACAAGATTTATTTCACCAACAACGATCAAAGACAGCAGTGGAAGGATCATTAAAACAAGAGAAGGGTTTTACAACCAGCAAACCGGTAAAGCAGAGTTTGGTCAGCGGCCCGAGATCATAGATGGTAAGACATCCATCCGGGCAAATCGTGTAGCGTTTGATGATAGCACGGGGGTGTACCAGGCAGAAGGCAATGCGGTCATCATCGATACAGCACAGGGAACCACGATTATCGGTGGATTGATTTATCAAAACAGGAAAACAGAAGCAGTGCTGGCAACACAAAGGCCGTTAATGATCATAAAGCAGGAGAACGATTCCATCTATATCACAGCCGATACGCTTTTTTCTGCGCGGCTGAGTGACAGGCAAGCAAGGGCTTCATTAATGATAGATACGATTCGCGGGACAAAATTGGTGACTATAAATGACAGTATCGCGAAAACGCCGGGTGATAGCAGTTTAGTAACGCAAGACAGTTTACAGCGCCCCGAATCATTACTAGCAACAGATTCATTACGGAAAAAAAGAGCAATAGCATTTCAAATGGATAGTACCGGCGTACAACAACCTGATACCGCTTTAGCAAAACAGGTTAATGATAAGCGGGATGCCAGGGATTCGCTTGCAAGCGATACCTTAAAAAAAGCAACACTGGCGGGAATTGATCGGAAAGACTCAACCGGCAATATTACCGGTGATACATCTTTAGCAAACAGGCCGGCTGTTAACTTCCCGGGAAAAGATTCCCTGCCCGCAGATACCATTAAAGGAGAAAGCGAAAATGCCTTTAATGAAAAAGACAGCACCAACCGCTACTTCGAAGCTTACAGCAACGTTCGCATATTCTCCGATTCATTGCAATCCGTTTGCGATAGTTTGTTTTATTCGTTTAAGGATTCCACTTTTCGTTTATACAAAGACCCGGTAGTGTGGGCACAGAACAGCCAGATCACCGGCGATACTATTCTTTTATTTACTAAAAATAAAAAAGCGGATAAGGTTGAAGCATTTGAAAATAGTTTTTTGGTCAACAGGTTGCAGGATGACGTTTATAACCAGATCAAGTCAGCAAGAATGGATGGATGGTTTATTGACGGCACTATAGATTCGGTAAGAGCCCGGGCTTACGCGGAATGTATTTATTATATCCAGGATGAGGACAGCGCTTATACCGGCGTCAATCAATCGCAATCGGATATCATTGATATTTATTTTGAAAATAAAGAACTTGACAAAGTAGTGTTCCGCACCGCCGTTACCGGTACTATATGGCCCATGAGTCAAAAAAGCCCGCAGGAAATGCAGCTACCGGGATTTCGTTGGCTGGAAGAAAGAAGACCAAAAACCAAGTACGAGATGTTTGAGTAAGGTGGGTGTAAGCTGGTAAGTTTACCCGCCGTGATCTGACAACCCTTGTGTTTTATTATTCATCCTTTTCTACCACATCGCCGATTTCCGTTGATTTTTTTTTCAAAGAAAAATTAAGCCATAGAAGTCCGGCAACGCAGGATAAAACAGAACCCGTCAGCACAGCTATTTTTGAAAACTGTATGGTATCGCTGTCTTTAAAGGCGAGGTTGGCGATAAAAATAGACATGGTAAAACCAATACCTCCTAGGATACCAGCACCTGCTACGTGTTTAAATAAAATACCGGTTGGCAGATTTCCCCACCTTAATTTAACCAGCACAAACGAAAATAAAAATATACCCACAGGTTTCCCAATCAGCAGTCCGAGAATAATGCCCAGGCTGTTATTCCTGGCTAATTCATTGATCCATCCGTCAGAAAGCACCAACGCAGTATTAGCCAAAGCGAATACAGGCACGATGATAAAGGCAACAGGTTTGTGCAGGAAATGCTGTAACCTGTACGATGGGCTTTTACTGCTCTGGCCCCCAAAGGGTATGGCGAATGCTAAAAGAACGCCGGTAATAGTAGCATGAATACCGGATTGCAGCATACAGTACCACATCACAATGCCGGGAATCAAATAAAATGCGAGGTGGTATACTTTTAATTTTCCCAATACGAACATTCCTGCAAATATGCCAAGTGCGGACAAGAGATACGTCCATGATATCCCGTCGTTATAAAAAATAGCAATGATTAAAATAGCGCCGAGGTCGTCAATGATCGCCAATGCCGTAAGAAATATTTTTAAGGAAAAGGGAACACGGTTGCCTAATAAAGCCAGCATACCCAAAGCGAATGCTATATCGGTTGCCATCGGTATTCCGAAGCCGGATTGCTCTGGCGTGCCCTGGTTAAATAGAAAATGAATAGCTGCCGGAATAAGCATTCCGCCAATTGCCGCCGCGATAGGCAATGCGGCAACTTTAATATCTTTTAATTCTCCGGCGTACAGTTCTCTTTCTATTTCAAGACCAACCAATAAAAAGAAAACCGCCATCAGGCCATCATTGATCCAATGGCCAATTGAATAATCCAGTTTCACCGTGCCGAATGAAAGATCAATATGCCGGTGCCAGAAATCTATATAATATCCCGCCCATTCGCTGTTGGCGATAAATATTGAGATGGCGGTACAAAAGAGCAGTATGATGCCCCCGGCTTTTTCACTATCGAAAAAATCTTTGAACAGTCTGGTGATCTTCATCTCTTCTTTTGTATAATTAACGGCGAAAATAAGGAATCTCAAAAAAAGGGTGTATGGTTACTGGATTGTCTTACTCAAAACTTATTAGATGACTTTTGCATTTCCTTTAGACTTCGCTGGCACTATTTTTCGTTTACTAACAACAAAATATATCACCATGAAAAAAATAATGTTCGTTTCGCTGTTCATAGCAACTATCGCATTGGGTACTACCGCATCGGCCCAAGCGTATAAAACCGGGCTGGGCGTAAGATTGAGCAGCGCACAAGCGATGGTTAATAATTCAATTTCATTGAAACATTTCCTGAATGAGAGAGCGGCTATAGAAGTATTGTTTTCATTTGGTGATCCCCTGGCCATAGGTGCGTTGTATGAACTGCACAAACCGTTTGGCGGGTCGGAAGGTTTGCAATGGTTTTATGGAGGTGGCGGATACCTTGGTTTTGTAAAATCATGGAACCCTAATAAAAATAAAAACGAGACTGATGTAAACGTTGGTGCCCAGGGGGTGCTGGGCCTTGATTACAAATTTGTCAATATACCTCTTAACTTATCGCTGGACTGGAAGCCAGAACTTAACCTGGTTAGCGACATCAATGTAGAGCCTGCTGCTATTGGTTTTACAGCAAGATTTACTTTTTAAATAAATCAAATTATAATACTTAAACCCTGCATTTGCAGGGTTTTTTCTTGCAGGTTTGACCACGATGACGCAAAAAATTGCGTGTTCACCTGAGTTTTTTTGCATTTTTTTCCAACTTGTTGCGTTTTGTTGCACTTTTTTAACGTACATTTAGTTTTCTCAATTCTAACTGCATGCTTAAGAAAGAAAGACAAACCTATATTTTACAACAAGTAAATCTGCATAACAAGGTTCTTTCATCCTCATTAAGCATAGACATCAGCGTTTCCGAAGATACTATCCGCCGCGACCTGCAGGAACTTTCAGAAGAAGGAAAATTAATAAAGGTACATGGGGGTGCATTATCCCGTTCGTTTAGCCAGGTACATATTCCAAGCAATGGAGTGTATTCATTACATCAAAAAAAGACCATTGCACAAAAAGCGATCTCATTGATCAGTGACGGCATGTTCGTATTAACGGGTGGCGGAACCACGATCGTTGAAATGGCAAGAGTACTTCCTCCTGCATTGAAAGCAACTTTTGTGTCTGGCAGCATTGCAGCTATCCTTGAGTATATGGATCATCCAAATATCGAAGTGATCCTGATCGGCGACAGGGTTTCGAAAAATTCAAAGATCACGGTCGGATCAGAAGCTATCTCTAAAATAAAACAGCTTAAAGCAGATATCTGTTTTCTCGGCACTAACTCTATTGACATCAACAACGGCGTTACCGATAATGATTGGGAAGTAGTGCAGCTAAAAAAAGCCATGATCGACTCATCGGCAAAAGTAGTTTGCCTGGCTATTGCTGAAAAAATCAACACCTTTCAGCCGATCCAAATATGTGCGTTAGACAAGATAGATATATTGATAACAGAATTAAGTCCCGACGATCCCGTACTAAAGCCTTATGCAGACGCAGGCATCGAGTTATTATAACTTTAAACATAGAGAACCTTTTTTATTATTTAAAACTAAACTGTCATGAGAAATCTTCTTTGGTTTGTAGCAACATTCCTTCTTATGGCTCTTTTTCTGCCACCAGCTTTATATGCGCAGGAAAGATCCATCAAAGGGACTGTTTTATCTGCGGATAACAACCCGTTAGCCGGTGTAACCGTCAGTGTAAAAAATACATTGACAGCTACCCAAACGGATGCTGCAGGAAATTTTGAAATAAAGGCTATTACTGGTCAGACACTCCAGTTTTCCTACATTGGATTTGCGACGAAGGATGTGTCTGTTGGTGAAGGGAGCACGATAAGCGTATCGCTGTTACCTTCGGAGGAGACATTAAGTGATGTAGTAGTAGTGGGATATGGCACACAGAAAAGAGTGAATCTGACAGGCGCCATTTCTACCATTGATGTTAAGAAAACACTGGCCGGCAGACCGATAGCGGATGTGGGACGGGGGTTGCAGGGTGCGGCTTCTGGTCTTAGTATAACTATTCCAAGCGGCGAAGTAGGATCAGATCCCATTATTAAAATACGGGGACAATTAGGTTCGTTACAAGGCGGAAGTTCGCCTTTAATATTATTGGATAACGTTGAGATACCCAGTATCCAGGTAGTGAATCCGACTGACATCGCTTCTATTACTATTTTAAAAGATGCAGCGTCTGCTTCGATTTATGGTGCTAAGGCCGCGTTCGGTGTGATATTGATCACTACAAAAAAAGGAGCTAGTGGCGGAAAACCGCAAATAACGTATTCCAATAACTTTTCCAGGCAAAACGTATGGAAAGATCTCAAAATGGCGGACGTAAATGGCTTGAAATATACGGTAAATGCCGCGGAGCGAATAGGGACCTTCACTCCAACAGGTGCATTTTATTTAGTAGACAGGACAAGCTATGAAAAAGCCGTAGCATGGAAGGAAAAATATGGCAATAGTATCGGCTCAAATGATCCTACTGTGTTTGGTAGAGACTGGTATGTTTTCCCGGGGGGAAATCAAAAAATGGGTATCAGGACGTATGACCCCTACGACTATATGGTTGAGGAATGGGCACCTACCCAACAACACGATTTGTCTGTAGGCTTTACCCAGGGAAAAACTTCGTATAATATAGGTTTGGGTTTACTCGACCAAAGTGGGATGTTGAAACCTTCAAAATCAGATAATTTCACCCGTCACAATGTTTCATTGAAAATATCCAGTGAGCTTAATAAATACGTTACTATCCGCGCAGGAGCGCTGTATTCCCGTAGAAATAAAGAATATGCTTACGCTACCAATTCTACAACGGCTGATCCCTGGTATTATTTATACAGGTGGAGTTCAATATACCCATTAGGCAATGATGAAAATGGAGACCCTATTCGCAGCCCTCAAAGCGAAATAGCTGCAGCGAACGTCGCCAATATTTTACAAAGCTATTCGAATTTTAACCTGGGAACAACTGTCAATATCACCAGCAACTGGAAAGTAGATTTCGATTACACTCTTTCCAACCAGGATGAAACATGGAAAAGGCCGGGAACAAGATATACCGCGAGAGATTCCTGGTCGGCGCCAAAAGCCCGGTTAGATGGAAACGGCAACCCAGTCATTATAAATAATGAATGGAAAGATGTAGTCGCTAATGATCCTGCGACTATACCCGCTTATGATCTGTCGCTGAATACGTACACTGGTTTGGGATCCAACCCGGATCACTTTGCGCGGACAGCTACAAACTTTTCCAGCCATACAATAAATGCCTACTCGACCTATAATCTGAATTTAAAAGACGACCACGCATTTAAATTTATTTTGGGTATCAATCGTGTTACCGCTACCACGGAATGGCAATCATCTCAAATAACCAACCTTATCGATATTACGAATCCCCAGTTTGATTTTGGTATCGGTACACAAACTATCGATGGAGATAAACTTTGGGAATCGCAGTTGGGATATTTCGGGCGAATCAATTATGCTTTTCAGAACAAATACCTCGTGGAAGGAAATTTACGTTATGATGGATCTTCCAAATTTCCCGAGCACCTGTGGTGGAGATGGTACCCTTCAGTGTCTGCAGGCTGGGTTGCCAGTGAGGAAAGATTTATGCAATGGACAAAACCTGTAATCAATTCTCTTAAGTTCAGGGCATCCTGGGGCTCTATTGGAGATCAAAGCGTGCGTAATAGTTTATATATGCCTGTTATGGCCACCGGCCAATCAACCTGGATCAATGGAGCGAGGGTAAATTTTGTCGGGTCGCCTGCTGCGATCGACGCAAATATTCAGTGGCAGGATATTGTAAGTAAAAACGTTGGTGTTGATGTGGCCTTATTCAATCAAAAGGTCAACCTTTCGTTCGACCTGTTTGAAAGAAACACAAATAACATGATCGTACCACAGGAAGGCATACCCCTTACTTTAGGCATCGGTGCACCACTGGGAAATTATGGCGCCCTGCAAACAAGGGGTTGGGAATTTTCAGCTGATTTCAACCACACATTTGCCAACGGCCTGCGCCTTAATCTAAGAGGAAATATTTCTGATGCAAAAAGCATTTTAAGCTCGTATGGCTCCGGTACACAGGTTACCGGTAACTATAATGGGAAAGATATCGGCGAAATCTGGGGTTACCGTACCGACAGGTTGTACCAGATGGATGATTTTGAATTGGATGCAAGCGGTAAGCCCTTCTTAATTACGCTAACAGCAGCAGAAAGTGCCCTACATGCCGGCAAGCAGGCTTTTAAATTAAAAGCAGGCCCTGACGGAAAGAAACCTGTTTACCAGCCATTTTTGCAAAACACAGCAAACTTTAAGTTCGGCCCTGGCGATGTTAAATTCCGGGACCTGAATGGCGATGGCGAAATAAATAACGGAAAAGGAACATTAGCCGATCATGGTGACCTGGAAATGATTGGAAATTCTAACCCGCGGTACGAGTATGGATTCAGAATTGGTGCCGACTATAAGGGTTTTGATATCAGTGCTTTTTTCCAGGGTGTAGCGAGCCGCAAGATATGGGGGAACGGCCTCCTCGTCATTCCAGGATATAACTCTGCTGATGGAGCAATGCCTGAAGCAATTGCAGGCGATTTTTGGACCCCTGAAAACACCGGAGCATTTTATCCCGCAGCTTACAATAATGCCAATAGCAATACCGCTAACAATATGCAGATACAGGATCGCTACTTGTTAAATATGGCTTATTTCCGGCTTAAGAACTTTACAGTGGGCTATTCTCTGCCGCAATCGATCATTGAAAGGGTATGGATCAGGTCTTGCAGGGTTTATGTTGGCTTTGAGAATTTTATTACCTGGGATCGTTTAGGCGATCTGCCAATAGATCCTGAAACCATTAGTGGCTACTCCATGTGGAATACATCTAATTATAATACGGGTCGTACAGGAATGGGAATCCCCGCATTTAAGAGTGTTTCTTTTGGATTGCAAGTGAATTTTTAAAAAACTACAAACATGAAATATCTAAAATACTTTAATTACATACTAGCATGTTTATTCTTCCTGTCTTGTAATAAGGAAGTATTAGACCGCCCGCCTCTTACAGAAGTTATTGATGGCCCGGGGTTCTGGAGAAATGAAGATGATGTCCGGTTGTATGCGAATGCCTTTTATCCCAATTATTTTGTGGGTTATAGTTCTTCATTTACCGCAGACTATACACCCGTAAGAGGATTTACTTTTTCCGATGATTTAACGGGCAAAAATGTTCAGTCAAGTTTTGAAAGCAGTGTTCCCACCTCGAGGGGATCTACTGCCGAAGCGGCCGCATGGATGGCGAGTTATGCAGGTCCCACCTGGAGCTTTGCATGGGTACGCAAATCCAATATAATGATAGACCGCCTGGAAAATGTAGTAAAGCCCAAAATTTCTGAAGATGCTTACAAACACTGGACGGCCGTTGCAAAATTTTTCAGGGGATTCGAATACTCCCGCTTGGTGCGTGTGTTTGGAGATGTACCGTATTTTGATAAAGAGGTACTCAATACCGACTTACCCACTTTATACAAGGACAGGGATGACAGGGGTGTTGTGATGGATGCAGTGTATGACGACTTCAAATACGTACTTTCAAATATCCGGGAAAGCGACGGAACTCAATATTTAAATAAATACATTGCCGCTGCTTTTATTTCAAGGCTAATGCTGTTTGAAGGGACCTATCAGCATTATCATGGGTTAGACGCAGCAAGAGCAAAAAAATACCTGGAGTTTGCTGTGGAGGCGTCTGAGATTGTGATGAACAGTAATAAATATAATTTTACCCGTGATTTTAAATCTATATTCTCATCTGAAAGCCTTGCCGGGCATCCTGAAGTAATCCTTTACAGAGTGTATGATGCAGCCTTGGGTGTAATGCACAGCATTGGTTCTTATTCAAATGGAACTGAAACCAACGGCATAGATCCTAACCTGGTTTTGATTAAATCCTTTATAGCGAATGATGGCAATGCATATCAAAATTCTACTGTTACGAATGCAAATAGTTTTGCGATCGCTGATTTAATAAAAACGAGGGACCCCCGGTTCGAAGCCTCGTTTATAGATAAGCCACTTGCTTCATCAGCCACGCTTTTATATGGTTATAAATTTGCATCAAGAGAAGCGATAACCTTTATTGGGAAAACATATCCTGCGGCATGGGGAAGCAATACCAATACGAGTGATGCTCCTGTTATTCGACTGGCAGAGGTTGTATTAAACTGGATAGAAGCTAAGGCAGTATTGGCACAATACTTCGGCGGCGCCGCAGTTAGTCAGGGCGATCTGGATCTATCCGTAAATGCCATCCGCAGTCGTCCATTAGATGCCGCTGCTATTGCAAAAGGAGTACAAAAAACAGCTCCGTTACAACTTGCTGCAATGCCGGTTGACCCCCTGCGTGAAGGAGATGTTCCTGAATTAATTTGGGAAATCCGTCGTGAAAGAAGGATGGAATTTGTATTTGAATACAGCAGGTTGTTAGACTTGAAACGATGGAAAAAACTTGGCAACATGGACTTTAGCACCAACCCGGATTATTTTCTGGGGCCATGGGTAAATGTACAAGCAGAGATACCAACGTATCTTACGACTGCTAACAAAGGAAAAATAAGAGTTAAGAAAGAGGACGGCACTATCGTAACATGGGATGGCGCTAATGCCAGCGATATGGTAGGCTTTTGGATGGTGGAAAACGCCCAAAACAGGAATGCTTTTGATGATCGTGCATACCTGTCTCCCATTGGACAATCCCAGATAATTCAATATGAGGAAGCCGGATTTACACTAACGCAAACAACCGGCTGGTAAAAATCATTTTCTATTAAATCGGGAGCCAGCAAGCTCCCGATTTTTCTTTTCTGTAATCCCTTGCAAGCAATGAAAAAACTATTCTCCTTTTTCACCACTACGCTGTTACTGGCGGGAATCGCGTTTTCTCAAGATCGCATCACCTTTGTCCATCTTTCCGACACCCATATCGGCAGCGGCTCCGGCGCAGATGATCTGCGAAGAACAGTGAAAGACATCAATGAAAATGCAGCGATACAGTTCGTTGTTATTTCAGGAGACATCACTGAGTTTGGCTCCGATGAAGAAATAAAATTGGCAAAGCAAATACTAGACAGCTTAAATAAACCCTGGCATATTGTTCCGGGTAACCATGACAGCAACTGGTCGGAAAATGGCTCCAATACATTTAAGAAAATTTTTGGCAATGAAACTTTTTCATTTAAAGCAGGCAATTATCTTTTTCTCGGCACTCATTCCGGGCCGAATATGCGCATGAGTCCCGGCCAGATCCCACGGGAAAATATTGTATGGCTGGATTCTGTATTGAAAGCAACAGATGATAAGACGCCTATTGTTTTCGTCAATCATTATCCGCAAGATTCTTCTTTGAATAATTGGTTTGAGGCGATAGACAGGCTGAAACAAAAAAATATTCAACTTATTCTATGCGGTCACGGCCATTCCAACCGAAAATTAAACTTTGATGGTATTCCCGCTGTAATGGGGCGTTCCAACCTTCGTGCAAAAAAAGAAATAGGCGGATATAATATTGTAACCATCGCCAATAATGTGGTCACTTACCAGGAAAGAACTCCTGGTGTTGAAACAAAGCCTGTTTGGGCCACGGTTGAATTAAAAGATCATCAATTCAAAAATGAAACGTCAACTTATTATCGCCCATCCTATGCTATCAATACCGATTATCCCCAGGTAAAAGAGAAATGGACGTACCAGGATGATAGTGATATTGGCTCGGGTACAGCCTTTGAGGGAAACCTTGTTTTTGTTACCAATACTAATGGAGAAATTGTTGCATTGAATAAAAAAAATGGGAAACAGGCATGGAAATTTAAAACAAACGGAAAGATTTATGCTATGCCTGCCGTCAGCAATAAAATAGTAGTAACTGGTTCCTCTGATAATAATATCTATGGCCTTTCTGCAAAAACAGGTAAGCAGCTATGGAAATTAACGACTGCAAAAGCCGTGTTAGGCAATCCGGTTATTGAACAAGGTATTGTTTATATCGGGTCATCCGACGGGCATTTCAGGGCTATTAATTTGAAAGATGGAACACTTCGCTGGGATTTCGATTCCGTAAAAGGGTTTGTGGTTACCAAACCGCTTATCTATAATAATAAAATTTACTTCGGATGCTGGAACAATGATTTCTATTGTCTGGATCTTACTACCGGCAAACAACTTTGGAAATGGAATAACGGTGCTTCCAACAGGATGTTTTCTCCCGCAGCTTGCTTTCCGGTAGCCACGAGCAACAGGGTTTTTATTGTTGCTCCTGATCGCTACATGACTTCTTTGGATGCCAATTCAGGAAACGTGATCTGGCGAAAACAAATGCCTGAGCTCCGGGTAAGAGAATCGATGGGCTTATCCAAAGACAGCAGCGTTGTTTTTGTAAAAACGATGGATGGAAATATTTACGGTATATCAACAACTGCCGATGAAATGTCACCGGTATGGAAAAGTGAAGTTTATCTTGGCTATGAGATTAGCCCAACCGCGATTGTTGAATATAATGATATTGTTTTTGTACCTACTCAATCAGGCGTAACCGTTGCATTGGACAGGAGAAGCAGAAAAGTTTTATGGAAACATAAAACATCCAATGGATTAATCACTAATTTATTACCAGTAGCAAAAAATCAATTGCTGGTAACAACAATGGATGGTAAAGTTTCTTTGCTGCAGTTTTGAAGATAACCGGTTCAAGGCTTTCAGTAAATGAGTTTAGGCTAAAGCCTCTTGTATTTTATAGTATTGCCCCGCCTTCAAAGGCGGGGCAATACAGTCTTATGTGTTTATAGCTTAAGTCAAACTAACTACTTATAATATTATTTTTCAGGGATCAATTCAGGATATTCATTTGAAAAAGAATAAGGAAAAGCTAATGGGTTCACTCCTCTTTTTTTATTCGGAGTATTGCCCATACTCCAGTTTAAACTACCTCCTTTCAACAATTCCTTATGACTGATCCAATTTGTATTGACAGTTTTTCCATTCCACTGAAGTGATTGCACATATTTATTTTCATCACTGTTACCCGGAGCATTGATCACCAGTTTTTTCCCATTTGCCAGTGAGATCGTCATTTTCTTAAACAAAGGCGTTCCTAACACATACTGATCAGTGGCAGGGCAAACAGGATAAAATCCCATCGCGGAAAAAACATACCAGGCGGATGTTTGGCCATTGTCTTCATCACCACAATAACCATCGGGTGTTGGTTTATACAACTGTTCCATCACCCTGCGGATCCAGTATTGTGTTTTCCATGGTTGGCCGGCGTAGTTGTACAAATAGATCATGTGTTGGATCGGCTGGTTGCCGTGAGCATATTGTCCCATGTTCATGATCTGCATTTCGCGGATCTCGTGGATCACGCCGCCATAATAGCTTTCATCAAACACAGGTGGCATCACGAATACAGAATCGAGCATTGCTGCAAACATATCATTGCCGCCCATTAATTTCTTCAGGCCTTCAATATCATGAAACACACTCCAGCTATAATGCCAGCTGTTTCCTTCCGTAAAAGCGTCGCCCCATTTAAAGGGATTAAAAGGCGATTGAAAACTACCATCCTTATTTTTGCCACGCATAAGTTTTGTTTCCGGATCAAAAAGGTTTTTATAATTCTGTGAACGTTTCAAATATAATTGGGTCTCTGCTTTGGGGCGTTTTAATGCTTCACCCAGTTTGGCTATTGTAAAATCATCGTAGGCATACTCAAGGGTTCTCGCTGCATTTTCATTGATGTCAACATCATACGGCACATAGCCCAGCGTATTGTAATAATTTACTCCTTTGCGGGCAACAGCGGTGAGTGGGCCTTCTGTATTCGCATCTTTTAATAATGCTTCATACAAGGTATTGATATCATAGCCACGAAGCCCTTTTAAATAGGCATCTGCAACAACCGATGCGGAGTTGTTCCCGATCATTACATTTCTATAACCGGGGCTCGACCACTCCGGTAAATAACCTCCTTCTTTGTAAGCATTCGCTAAACCTTCCTGCATCTCCCTGTTGATCTCAGGGTACACAAGATTTAAAAAAGGATACAATGCACGGAATGTATCCCAAAATCCGGTTCCTGAAAATAGGTAACCCGGCATCATTTTGCTGTTATAAGGGCTGTAGTGTATAGCTTTCCCCGCGGCATCCAACTCATACATTTTTTGGGGAAAAAACAGGGTACGGTAGAGGCAGGAATAAAAAGTTCTAACCTGCTCAATAGAACCGCCTTCTACCATTATTTTACTTAATGTATTGTTCCAGGTAGTTTTTGCTTTTTTCGCTGTTTCATCGAAGCCTGCTTTACCGACTTCTCTTCTCAAATTTAGGTCAGCTTGTTCAAAACTGATAAACGATGAAGCAACCGACATATTTATCTTTTCATGCCTGTTTGTTTTAAACTGCACAACAGCTCCGGTATGGTCAGCCGTATACTCCAATGTGTCTTTTGCCAAAGCATCGCCGTGCCATGTATGACCAACTGTGAAAGGCCTATCAAAATAGATAACGAAATAGTTTTTAAAATTGCTGCCCACTCCCCCGCTATTCTTTGTTGTATACCCGATGATCTTTTTTTCAGCAGGGATAATTTTGATATAAGAACCTTTGTCAAAAGCATCGACCACAACAAATGAACTGTCTGATTTGGGAAATGTAAATCTGAACTGAGCGGCCCTTTCGGTGGTTGTCATTTCTGTTGTCACATCATAGTCGGCAAGGTAAACACTGTAGTAATAAGGCTTCACCACTTCCGCTTTATGGGTATACCAGCTTGCCCTTTCTCCCTGTTTAAATTTTAAAGAACCCGTTACCGGCATGATGGCAAACTGTCCATGATCATTCATCCACGGTGACGGCTGGTGCGTTTGCTTAAAGCCGTTTATTTTGTCGGCGTTATACGTATACGCCCAACCATCGCCCATTTTACCGGTTTGCGGCGTCCAGAAATTCATTCCCCAGGGTACGGCGATAGTGGGGTACGTATTTCCATTTGATAAGGACGGCTTCGAATCCGTACCCATTAATGGATTGATCCATTCTACTGGATCGGTGATCTTATTTACTAACTGGGCGTTTAAACCGGAAATGGCTAAAAACGTGGTGATGACAAGGAAGAAGTTTTTCATACTCGGTAAAACTTAAGGCTTCAATATTACAGAACTATAACGGTTTAGCAAAATCCTGCCGAAGCCTATGTAGAACCCCGCTTTATAAGCGTTGGGACTAACTTCACCTGTTCGCAGACCTGCTTATCCGGCCGCGATTCCAATTGTTTTATAAGTAATCCGATGGCTCTTTTGGCGATATGATCAATGGGTTGCTGTATAGCAGTTATTCCTTTTGGAAATAAACGGAACAGGTCATGATCATCGAAACAGATCATTGCCATATCGCCGGGCATTTGAAGGCCCTGTTGCTGAATCCATTCAAGGCCGGCTATACCCAGATAATTGGTAGCAAAAAAAATAGCATCCATTCCGGGCCTTGCCTTTATAAATTTTTTTAGCCGGCTAATGATTTCTTCCGGTGTTGAATGATAGGGAACAACAAGCACCTGGTCGTCTATCCTTTTAAACTTCTTTTGCTTTAGTGCATCCTTAAAAGCTGTTTTTCTTTCTTCAATCTGTACCAATGGAAGATCGATTGTAACAAAACCAATATTTTTATAGCCCTTATCAAACAAATGTTCCATGCCCATCATCATTCCCTGGTAATTATCAACCAGCACATGTGAAATAGAATCGCTGGGAAAATAACTATCTATTAATACGAGAGGCTTGTTATGTTTTGCAATTGCTGTTATCTCTTTTTCCATTCCTTTGGCCGGCGTTATCAGGTAGCCATCAACCTGCTGCTGCGAAAACATTTTTAAGATTTCAATACCACGCTGGGCTTTGTTTTCCGTACTACTGTATAATAATTTATAGCCAGCTTTTTCTGCTTCCTCTTCAATTATTTTTGCAAGCAAGGCGAAAAAATGGCCAGCAATACTTTCCACTACCAGCCCGATCATTTTGGATTGACCGGTACGCAGGCTTACTGCTACCTGGTTGGGCACATATCCCAGTTTATCTGCAATAATGCGTACCCTTTTTTCGAGATCCTTACTGATACGCATTTCTTGCGCCCTGCCGTTCAAAATGAAGGATACGGCTGAAGTCGATATTCCCGCTTCCCGGGCTACATCTTTTAACGAAATTCTTTTCATATGAACGATACCTTTTACGAATGAGACTGGATACAAACTGATAGCGGCCCGGTATTGTTTTGCGGGATGCCGGATTAGTTGATATTGTTCCACCACAATTTATTGATCAGCACTTCATTTTACCTGCTATCCGAAAAATAAATAGCAAAGCCCTATCGCGGTAATAATACAAACCAGGTCTGCCAGTAACATGGTGCCTATTGAATACCGCGTATTTTTTATACTCACGGAGCCAAAATAAACAGCTACAACATAAAAAGTGGTATCAGCTGCACCCTGGAAAATTCCTGAGAGCCTGCTGGCAAAAGAATCGGGTCCGAAGGTGGTCATTGTGCTAACCATCATACCCCTGGCGGCGCCACCGCTTAGAGGTCTTATCAAGGCTGTCGGAAGACCGTCTACAAACCGGGTATCGGCACCCAATACGGCAAAAAATTGTTTCATACCTGTGATCACCGCATCAAATGTGCCGCTTGTGCGCAGCATGCTTACCGCCACCAAAATTCCAAGAATATAAGGGATGATCCGAATAGCCGTGTCAAAACCGTTTTTAGCGCCATCTATAAACGCGGAAAATATATCTATCTTTTTGTACAATCCACCTAAAATGATAAGAAGAAAAACAAGTAATATCAGGCCGTTGCTCAGGATACCTGAAAAAGACTGGATACCGGCCGCATCCAATTTCGTGATGTATAGCACCAGTAAAGCGATGATGGCAGAGATGCTAGCTACCCATAGCATAATTACAGGCTGAAATAAATTGATCTTTTGACGAAAAGAAACAATGATCATAGCCGCCATCGTACCGACGAATGTCACGATCATACAGGGTATAAAAACATCAGTAGGATCAGATGCGTTTTGCGCAGCTCTTACCGCAATTACGCTAACCGGTATTAAATTTAATCCCGCTGCGTGCAAACAAAGAAACATGATCTGTGAATTAGATGCTACGTCTTTACTAGGATTGATCTCCTGTAAACTTGCCATCGCCTTCAGCCCAAATGGTGTTGCCGCATTATCTAAGCCCAACAGGTTGGCAGAAAAATTCATGATCATGTGCCCCATGGATGGATGACCTTTTGGTATCTCGGGAAAAAGTTTTGAAAAAAACGGGCCAACGATCCGGGATAACAGTCTGATACCACCGGCTTTCTCTGCAATGTTCATAAACCCGATAAACAGGGCTAAAATTCCGATCAGCTTTAAACAGATCTCTACAGCTACCCAACATGTTTCAATGATACCATCAATTTTCAATGGATTAGCAGGGTCGCTTGCTTTACCACTCACCATCCAGGTAAAAATTTGGGTTTCCCCAAAGAAAAAACACTTAATGCTTGCTACAACTATTGCTATAATGATAAAAGCCGACCATATCCGGGTGAGAACCATAATTAAATTTTAGTTTCCTGGTTTTGGGTTGTCGTTAGGAGTCTTGCAAAGACAGGGTTTGAAGGTAATGGAAAGTTTAATACACTGTGCATCCCTTACCGAATTCGCTTATCTTTGCGCCCCGAAAACAAAGGGCACCAGATAGCTATCTGGATAACAATAAGCCGGGCAGCTTATACAATTGAAAATAAAAAACTGAAAACTTTTCTTCAATGGCATTACAAGCAGGGATAGTAGGATTACCGAACGTTGGAAAATCAACTCTTTTTAATGCAGTAAGCAATAGCGCCAAAGCACAAGCGAGTAATTACCGTTTTTGTACCATTGATCCGAATGTAGGATTGGTGGATGTTCCTGATCCGCGGCTGGATAAATTGGCGGAGCTGGTTTTACCAAATCGCACGGTCCCTACTCAAATCGAAATAGTTGATATCGCGGGGTTGGTCCGCGGTGCAAGTAAAGGTGAAGGGTTGGGAAACAAATTTTTGGGTAATATCCGTGAAGTGGATGCGATCATTCACGTGATCCGTTGCTTTGAAGATGAAAATATTTTGCGTGATGAAGGCGCTATCAACCCGGTAAGTGATAAAGAAATTATTGATACCGAACTGCAACTGAAAGATCTCGACAGCATAGAAAGAAAAATTCAAAAAACGGAAAAAACGGCCAAGCTTGATCCGAGAGCAAAGGTGGAACTGGAAGTACTGGTACGTTGCAAAGAACATTTGGAAAAAGGAAAAAGTATCCGTGAACTGGATCTGTCAAAAGAAGACAAGGTCGCTATCGCCGACTTGTTCCTATTGACAGATAAACCTGTTTTATATGTTGCGAATGTTGATGAGCCTTCCATGCATTCCGGCAATAAATTTTCCGAAGCGCTAAAGGAGGCCGTAAAAGATGAAAACGCACAAGTGATCATTATGAACAATAACATCGAAGCTCAGATAGCTGAAATGGATAATGCAGAAGACCGCCAGCTATTCATGGAGGAATATAAAATGGAAGAACCTGCATTGGACAGGTTGATCCACTCTGCGTATAAGCTTTTGAATCTTTATACTTATTTCACCGCCGGTGTGCAGGAAGTAAGGGCATGGACCATTCACCAGGGTTGGAAAGCTCCGCAGGCCGCTGGTGTAATTCATACCGATTTTGAAAAAGGTTTTATTAAAGCGGAAGTAATCGGCTACGATGATTTTGTACAGTACGGATCGGAAGCTGCTTGCCGTGAAGTGGGTAAACTAAGAATTGAGGGAAAAGAATATGTGGTTAAAGATGGCGATATAATGCATTTCAGGTTTAATGTCTGAACCGGAATTTATGATTTTAGGATTAGCAGGATAAGGAATTCCGTTGTTTTATACAGATGCAAAACTTTAGTAATTATTTCAAATGCCAGGCACACAAGTTAAAACAAAGCTGTTAGTGATGCTCTTCCTATATGCACCGTCTTTGACGTTGCAGGTTTACGACCATCATATTGAAAATTCAACTCCAGGTTATTCAATAGACGCTTGGTAAGTATTACCGACCAAAGGTAATTTTTTCCGGGTAATAATCCATCCAGCATAATATAACTCACCGTAGAAGCAGCGCTGCCATTGGCCGATTCATAGTCTATATTATTAAAAGTGAATTTTCCCGTGATAGAGCTATTCTGCAACACATTGTATTTCGTTTCAACGTTTACTGCGTTTGAGCTTGCCTTTTCATTGCCGTATGCAGGATGATTTTTTTTATTTTCAAATTTATAACCGGTTGCCAGCCGGAACGATGTGCCACGGATGAATGTGACCAGTGGCTCTACACTGCTGATATCAAGGTCATAGTTGCGGTTATCAAATTGTGTGTTAGGTGTAAATAGCGAGTTGATCCCTTGTCGGCCATTTAATGAAAAAGAAAAGGAGCGGCTGATATTCCATCGGAATTTTGCGATCCAATCATTGACTTCACGACTCTCGTATCCGTAAGTCAGCAAGGCCTTGCCATTATTTCTCAGGTTACTGAGGTCGATTCCCCAATCACTATTGAAGCGGTTAAAAGATGCAGTATTCAGGATTACGGTATTTAGTGTAACCAGCGCAGTGTCGTTTACGTTGTATTTGAACGGATCGAATTCAAAACTTCCTTTGGCAACTGATTTGTTACTGATCTGCAGCGATGTGGAAAAATTAAGCCGGGAAATAAATTCTTTTATTCCCTTCAGGCCGGTTTTATTGATAACAGACCTGGGATTAAGATTCATGCTATAATTAAAAGTAATATAGTTTGCTTTTATAAATTCGTTCGTCGGTGTGAGTATGCGAATGAATTTTGCCTGGTCCTGGAAAGCAGCTAGTTCAAACTCATTCAACTGCTGAACTCCATCGGCATTATAATCTATCCAGGCGTATTGCCCTGTACCGGCTGGCACCTCAATATAGGTCTGGTCTCTTTTCTGTTCCTGCCCAGCTCCTACTTCGTACAACACATTGCCGGTTACTAACCCCTTCCATTCATTCATTACGTACTCAGCCCGGCCCAAGATGGTTTCATCTTCTTCCTGTTTTGATAAAAAAGAATTGAGAATTTTCAATTTACGGAACGTTGTATTCAGGTAAAACTGTCGTTTGGGATTGGATAATAATTCTGTCTGCAGGTTCAGATTATAACTTCTGTCGCCCCGGATAAAACTTTTGCCATATGCATACCTGTCGGACCGGGTAAAAAAAGTAATGCCATAACGGTTCTTTTTTGCTTCGTCAGATTTGAGATAAACAGAATAGCTGTCAAAAGAAAAGGCCGAAGGAGCCAGCGTATCCGTTGATTTATCTTTCACTGAATTATTTTCTTCAGCATAACGAACGCCTAACCGGTAATTTTTTAGTTTTTTAAACTGTTTGCTCAGATCGATTGTAGGCCGAAGAAAATTGCCACGTTCATTTAACGCATCAAACCGGGTGATCACAAATTCGTTATTAAATTGCCATCCTTTCCAATCGGTTATTTGTGTAATGGCGTTCTGAAAACCATTATAGCTATTGCCTCTCTTGTAGTTGGTAAATTTATAGATCAGCGCCTGGTTCCTGGCGTCTTTTACTCCTGCTGTAGCACGAATTATATTTTCTGTTTCCGGTCGTATTATTATTGGCAAGCCCCAATCTCTGGAGAATTCTACTGTTCTTAAACGCTCCAGCGGCTTGAATTTGCTTTGCACATATTCGTAATCGAGGCCGGTAAGCAGTTGCAGCTTATTTTTCTGTCGCAATTGTTTTGCATTGTTTACCTGGAATTTTGCGGCGAACCCTTTATCATCACCGTTGTGAATTTTAGAAAACGTATTGGCATCATAGTTACTCATGGCCACTTCGGTCTTCACTAGTGTGTTTTTATCAACAGCATAATCAACTCCTAAATTAACAAGCTGTTGTTTTTTTGGTGTTACCAACACCATAACGGGTTCATAATTTCCCTGTCTTGCAGTACCCGCGGGCGCCACAAACTTATAAACCTTTCCGTTGGCGCCGTTGAAATCAGGAACATAATTACCGTTGCCAAATCCTACATCAATAAACGAAAGATTGTATTGGGCCAATACAGGATCAGTAGAATACTGGTAAAAAGAATCGACGCCTGTATAGATCCTTTCATATAAGATCTTTCCGGCAGCAAAAGTATCAATGGCTGCAGACGGATAAAATGCCCGTTGAATGCTATCGCCGAGATTAGCTAAAAATTGTTTTTGATCCGTATCCAGCACCTGGTTGATCTGTGAGTTCTTTGCGTCGCTGTTGGTGAATGCCCCGATCCGGAGTTTTAGTTTTTTGTTATACTCTATTTCTTCCGATACATAAAAATTGGCATTTAGAAAATTGCGGTCAGCATATTCAAACTCTATTTGTATCCGGCTATCTTTTGTGATCATCCTTTTTGGCGTGAAGGTTACTTCCGCTGTATTGTAATTAATTACATAATCCTGGTCTTCGCCACGCTGTAGTAATTGCCCATCTAAAAACACACGTTCCGTATTTGCCAGCACGATAAAAAAGAATTCATTGTTGGCGCCCGTAAGACGATAAGGCCCCTGGTTGCCTTCCAGTGCCTGGATCACATTACGGGTAAATTTTCCTTTGGCAATAGAACCACTGGCCAATGTGTTTGACTCAATTTTTTTTCCTAACTGGTTAACTGTTTGAAATGATATGCCCTGCAAACGTTTATAAAAATTCAGGAAATAACTTTGATTTTGTCTTATATCTATGTCGCCTAAATTGAGTTGCCAGTTCCTTTTTTTAAACTGTAAAAACACCTGGTCAAACTCATTTAGCTGTTGCGTGGTACCATCCGGTTGAATAGGAATGTTGTTATCGGTTATTGCAGCTTGTATTTCGATGCTGTCGCCCAGCATACCGCTTAGCTGCATGTTTAAGGTAGAATTTAATACAGCGTCCTGGCTATTGCCGAATGATATCTGCCGTCCGAAACTTCCTTCCGCTTTAATAGTTCCGAAATTAAATATGCCTTTTTGTGCGTCGGTTAGTTCGCTATTGAAATCGTATGGTGCAATGGCCATACTATTAATGACACTGTCTGCCCGCATCCGTTGGGCAACAGGGTTTAATTTGTAATAAAATACCCTGTAAGTAATAGCTACACTGTCAACCGGGGGCCTTTGGTTCCAATATAAAATGCCGTTGATAAAATCGAGCCGGTAATCGGATGCAGGGATTCCTTCAATCACAAAAGTCTGGGGAACAATACTGCTGGTATCAAGGCGAATGCTATCGGCTGTAACTGCGACTGTTTTATGGCGAAGGTTAGAACCGCCCGGAGCAGGAACCTGTGCCTTTCCCAGGAACGTTATCAATAGAGGGATCAAAATCAGCGATATTCTTCGCAAGCCATTCAACAGCAGTAAGTTTATATTGCAAAATCGCAAAATTCGGTCTTTTTATTGCCCTAAACCCGTGAACCTCTGTTATTTCAGAGAAAAAGAAGCAAATTTGACCCGGCTCATGAAAAATTATTCCCTGGTATTGACTTTTTCCTTGTTAAGCTACCTCGTGATGCAGGCGCAAAACGAAGACGCCTTCGGTACTAAACGGAACGCAGGTAAGAGCCAGGCAATCAGTTTTGGTATCTATTTACCTGTCGGAAATTTCTTACGCTCCCATACACTTGGCGCGGGAATCGATTATTCGTGGAGTCGTCACCGTTTTGACAGGTACGTATCACCGGGTGGTCGTATTGGTTTTATTGTAAATGGCGGAGTAAGCTATTACATTGGAGAAAAGATCAAAACCGCCGGTTATGATTTTCGGTATGGCGGATATATTAACATCTATGGAATGCCCGGTTTAATTTATACCCCATTTAAAAAAGCGAATGTTGCTTTGACAGCAGGCCCTGCTTTGAATATTTATAAAGCTGCTGCAAATGCAGGAATTGCAATTAATTTCATTGGCAATTATTTCGTTTCTGATAATATCACTATTGGTCCTGCAATCAATTATAAGAAGCATACAAATACAGATGCCCTGTGGGCTATTGCCATCAGGGCATCCTATATTTTTTGACAAAGCTGTTACTCTGTTATTCCTTCCAGTGCAAGCAAAAACGCATATTGCAAGGCCACTTCTTTCAGGTAATCGAATCTTCCCGATGCGCCTCCATGACCGGCATCCATATTAGTGTGAAATAATATTTTGTTGTTATCGGTTTTTAATTCTCTTAGTTTGGCAACCCATTTTGCCGGTTCAAAATATTGTACCTGGCTATCGTGAAGCCCGGTCAGCACCAGTAAATTGGGATAGGCCTTTTTCTCCACGTTATCGATCGGCGAATAAGATTTCATATACAAATACTCTTCTTTATTTACGGGGTTACCCCATTCCAGATATTCACCGGTGGTCAACGGAATGTCCGCATCGCTCATCGTCGTCACTACATCCACGAATGGCACGTCGGCTACTACTCCATTCCAAAGGTCAGGAGCCATATTGACAACAGCGCCCATTAATAAACCGCCGGCACTGCCGCCCATTGCATACACATGCCCCCGCGACGTATATTTCTCTTTTATTAAAAATTCACCGCAATCAATAAAATCGGTAAAGGTGTTTTTCTTGTTAAACATTTTTCCCTCTTCGTACCATTGCCGCCCCATTTCTTGTCCGCCGCGAACATGAGCAATAGCATATACAAATCCGCGGTTTAGCAGGCTTAGCAGGTCCCGGTCAAAATAAGCATCCATACTGTTTCCATAAGACCCGTAGGCATATAGAAGTAATGGATTGCTGCCATTTTTTTGCAACCCTTTTTTATAAACAATCGACACAGGGACTTTCACGCCGTCCCGCACTGTAGCAAAACTTCTTTCCGTGGTATACTCATCCTTATTATAACCTCCGATTATTTCCTGCTGCTTTTTTAGCTCCCTTTCTTTTGTGTCCATGTTGTAATCATAGATTGACGATGGTGTGATCATCGACTCATAACTAAAACGCAGCACATTTGTATTGAAGTCTGGATTGATATTTACAGCCGCCATATACGCAGGCTCATCAAATTTTATATAATGCTCTGATTTATCTTTCTGGTTAATAATTCGAAGATGCATGAGACCTTCTTTTCTTTCTGACAATACAAGGTGGTTCCTGAATGGGCTGAATGATTCAAGGTAAACATCTGCCCGGTGTCCCACCACTTCTTTCCAATTCTCTTTCGAAGTTTTGTCCAGCGGGCATTCCATTAAGCGAAAGTTCTGCGCATCGAGATTGGTACGGATATAAAATTTATCATTATAATGATCTATATCATATACGAGGCCCATTGTACGTGGATGGAAAACGGTGAATGATCCGGCAGGATTTGATGCATCGAGGAAACGGGCTTCACTTTGCTGTTCGCTGAGTTCCGAACTGATAATGATATATTTTTTTGATCTTGTCTTGCCAACATCTATAGAATGCCTGTTATCCTTTTCTTCATAGATCAGTACGTCGTTTGCCGGATCGGTTCCTAACTCATGCCGCCATACCTGGTAGCCAAGCAGGGTGATAATATCTTTCTTAATATAAAAAACAGTTTTATTATCAGCAGCCCAGGCGTAGGAATCACCTTCTGTATTTATGATCGTTTCTGGAAAATATTCTCCAGTAGATAAGTTCTTAAAGCGTAGCTTATACAACCTCCTGCTCACATCATCTTCACCTATCGCCAGCAATTCATTATTAGTACTTACGTCAAAACCGGAAGCGCTGTAATAATTTTTTCCTTCGGCCGCTTTGTTTGCATCATGCATTATTTCCTCTCTGGCACCCGGTGTTTCTTTCTTCCGGCAATAGATAGGGTATTGCTTTCCTTCTTCAAAACGACGATAATACAGATACCCATTGTCTTTATAAGGAACCGACTCATCTTTCTCTTTTATCCTTGCTTTCATTTCCGCAAAAAGATCTTCACGTAGTTGTTTTGCACCGGCCAGCATGGTGTCGAGGTAGGCGTTTTCCGCTTTGAGGTATTCAACTACTATGGCGCTATCAGGACCTTTTTTAAAAAAGTCATTCATCCAGTAATAATTATCTACCCGGGTATCGCCATGCGCCATTAATTCCTTTGCTTTTTTTGCAGCAACGGGCGCAGCAACACCCTCTGGCCACTTGTACGTTTCTTTTTCAGTCATGGAAGCATTTTGACAGGAGAGCATAAATAACACCGCAACATGGAGAAGGTTTTTGAGATTCATGTGATGATACATTAGGAAATTGAATATACAATGCCTGTTCCAAACAAAAAAAGCCTTTACGGGAAAGGCCTTTTTCTTTTTTGGTATGAAAATTTTTCTATTTATCAGCAGTGGCGCCGGCCCTCATATATTCTGCATTCAATCGTGCAATATTGGTAATGGATATTTCTTTGGGGCAAACCGCTTCACAGGCGCCGGTATTCGTACAGGAACCAAAACCTTCTTTATCCATTTGAGCGACCATATTTAACACACGCTGCTTTCTCTCCGGGTTGCCTTGTGGCAATAGTGCCAGGTGGCTTACTTTGGCCGATACAAATAAAAGAGCCGATGAATTTTTACAAGCTGCTACACAGGCGCCACAACCGATACAGGCAGCATTAGCAAAAGCCATGTCCGCATTATCTTTATTGATAGCTATTGCGTTGGCATCTACAGCATTGCCTGTATTAACTGAAATATAACCCCCGGCCTGGATTATACGGTCAAATGCATCCCTGTCTACCATCAAATCCTTGATAACGGGGAATGCGTTGGCTCTCCAGGGTTCTACAGTAATTGTATCGCCATCTTTATAGGCCCGCATATGCAACTGGCAAGTAGTATTCGCATGCCACGGTCCATGAGGACGACCATTGATATACATAGAACAAGCTCCGCAAATACCTTCGCGGCAATCATGATCAAATGCAATCGGGTCTTTCCCTTCGCTGATCAGCTTCTCATTCAGCACATCAAACATTTCCAGGAAAGACATTTCCGAAGAAATTCCAGACACTTCAAATAATTCGAAACGGCCCGGACTTTTTGCATTTTTTTGTCTCCAAACTTTCAGCTTAAGATTCATTAAATAATGTTCCATAGACAAAAATATTCTTCGTTTAAATTATTTGTAAGAGCGTTGTGTCGGCTTCGCCACTTCAAACTCCAACGCTTCTTTGTTCAACTGCCATTGACTTTCGCCTTTATATTCCCAGGCTGATACATAAGTATAATTATCATCATCACGTTTAGCCTCGCCTTCATCAGTTTGACTTTCTTCCCTGAAATGGCCACCGCAACTTTCGTTTCGATTTAATGCATCAAGACACATCAATTCTCCCAGTTCAATGAAGTCAGCCACCCGATTTGCTTTATCCAGTTCAGGGTTCATTTCTTTTATTTCACCGGGAATCCTTACATCGGTCCAAAACTCTTTTTTCAACTGTTGAATTTCGGTAATGGCTTCCTGCAACCCTTTTGCATTACGGGCCATACCACACTTTTCCCACATGATCTTCCCTAAACGCTTGTGCAGGCTTTCTACAGATTGCTTTCCTTTAATATTCATCAATGTGCTGATTCTCTCATCTACATTTTTTTCGGCTTCTATAAAAGCCGGATGCGATGTATCGATAGGCTTCACCGCTATTTCATTCGCTAAATAGTTACCAATAGTATAAGGAATAACAAAATAGCCGTCGGCTAACCCCTGCATCAATGCTGATGCACCCAAACGGTTGGCACCATGATCGCTGAAATTGGCTTCACCTAAAGAATACAAGCCAGGGACCGTGGTTTGCAATTCATAATCCACCCACAATCCACCCATCGTATAATGCACCGCAGGATAGATCCTCATCGGCACTTCGTATGGATTTTCGCCGGTGATTTTTTCATACATGTCGAAAAGATTGCCATACTCTTCTTTCACCACTTCCTTTCCGAGGCGGGTTAATGTTTCAATGTCGGGATTCTCAATACCAAGCTTGCTCGCTTCTACTCTCCCGTATTTATTGATCAGGTTGTATTTAAAATCCAGGTACACTGCCTGCCTGGTTGTTCCAACACCATAACCCGCATCACATCTTTCTTTCGCTGCTCGTGATGCTACATCACGGGGAACCAGGTTACCATATGCAGGATACCTTCTTTCCAGGTAATAATCTCTTTCATCTTCCGGAATCTCATTCGCTTTTCTTGTATCGTCTTTCTTTTTGGGTACCCAGATCCGTCCATCATTACGCAAGGACTCCGACATCAATGTCAGTTTGCTTTGGTGATCACCTGTAACAGGAATACAGGTCGGATGTATTTGAGTAAAACAAGGATTGCCGAAGTAAGCGCCGCGTTTATGTGCTTTCCATGCGGCCGTTACATTACTGCCCATGGCATTGGTACTTAGATAAAATACATTGCCATATCCGCCACTGCACAATAAAACAGCGTGACCGAAATGTCTTTCCAATTCACCAGATACCAAATTTCTTGCGATGATGCCTCTTGCTTTACCATCTATTTGTACAATATCGAGCATCTCGTGGCGATTGTACATTTTTACATTACCCAATGTTACTTGTCTTTCCAATGCCTGGTAAGCTCCTATTAATAGTTGCTGTCCTGTTTGACCAGCCGCATAAAAAGTTCTTTTTACCTGTGTGCCACCAAATGAACGGTTATTCAATAAACCGCCGTATTCTCTTGCGAAAGGCACACCCTGTGCCACGCATTGATCGATAATATTTACACTCACTTCTGCGAGACGATGTACATTGCCTTCTCTTGCACGATAATCGCCGCCTTTGATCGTATCATAAAACAAACGGAAAACGGAATCGCCGTCATTCTGGTAATTCTTGGCGGCATTGATACCACCCTGGGCAGCGATACTATGTGCACGGCGTGGCGAGTCCTGGAAACAAAATGCTTTTACCTGGTAACCGAGTTCACCCAACGAAGCTGCTGCCGAAGCACCTGCCAGCCCTGTACCTATTATAATAATTTCAAGTTTTCTTTTGTTAGCGGGGTTCACCAATTTACAATGCCCTTTGTAATCTGTCCACTTCTGTTCCAATGGCCCGGGAGGAATTTTTGAATCGAGCATATCTTCTTTTTAAATATTATTTTTTGTTAACCAGCTTGGGATTCTTTGTTCATCGCCTGTTGCGACGCTCCGTTCATCATTCTGTCCGCAGCTCATCCCTCTTACCCTTCTTCCGAAAAGAGAAGGGGCGGTGCTTCATTACTAATCCAAACTTCATAACTATCACATCAACTTCGGTTCTATATTCACCACTTTCGAAGATCTTTTCTTTATCCGTCCTTTCGAATAGCGAGAGCTGTGCAACAGCAAGTCCCTTTGGGCTCTACACCCAATTCAAATACATACTCACCGGCATCATTGCAAAGGCTAATGAAACAAGTACTGAAAAGCCAACACCCAATGCCTGTATCATAGCTATATGACGGGTATTTGCCAGTCCTATTGTTCTGAAGGAACTTTGAAAGCCATGCAACAAATGCCAGAACAGCGAAAAACAGGCGATCACGTACACTATTACTACCCACAGCTCAGAAAAAGTTATTTTCATCAACGTATACATATCATGCATTTCATTACCGTCCACGAGTTTTTGCACAACCCCTGTGAACCTTGAAGGGATCCAGAAATGCCACCAATGCAAAATGAAGAATAATAAAAGGATTGTTCCTAGCAGCCCCATGCTGCGGCTATACCATTTGCTGCCCCTGTTACCCATTGGTACGTCGTAACCCACTTTCCTCTTTGCCTGGTTACTGGCCGTGAGAAGATAACCTTGTATAATATGGAGAAAGATGCCGATGAAAAGACCCACTTCCATAATGCGGATAACAACGGTTGCACCCATAAAATGAGCGGCCTTATTAAACATTTCGCCGCCATCATTGGCCCAGATACAGGCATTAACCCCAACATGTACTACGAGAAAAGCTATAAGTGATAAACCCGTCAAACCCATTACTAACTTCTTACCAACTGCCGACGTGAGGAATTGAGACCATTTCATGTATGTCGTATTATTTAGCGTTACTGCCAAATGCTTGCTTTCCGCAACTCATAAGCATTAAAACCTGTTTGTCGATTTTTGCAAAAATAACATCCAATGACCAAAGAATGACAAAAAAAGTTTTTACACTCTTTTACAGGTTTATTCTTGCGTTTTGTTCTCCGTCTATTTTCTTAAACAAGTGAAATGGTTTATAAGTGCGCCAGTTATCGAGTTCCACTAATTCAATATACCGGTTCAGGTGAGCTTTTTTAAAATCATACTGTGTTTGCGAAGGCATATTGATGCAAACCATCCAACCACTCTCATCGGTCACTTCTTCAAATAACTCTTCGTAGTATTCACTGCCACCACTGTGAAAGTTGAGTACATTCTCTGCAACGAAAATAAATTTTACAATCCCTTCATATATGAACTTTTCCAATACCTCCCGTTTCAGCTCCATGATATCGTTTTCAATAGCATCATTCCACTCACCGAGTAATTCTATGATCGCATATTTTTCATCCTGGTCAGCCATCAAAACTTTGAGGTATAAAGTCCGACTGCCGAAATCATCCCATTGAGGATGGATTAAATAATTGTAAACGGTTTGAGTAAATTCGAACTCAGAATATTCCCTGCCATAGAACGGCGATAGCCGATCTTCCTCACTTACATAAATATGCCGCCAGTTGTAAAAAGGTTCTATGGTATGCATAGGAAATTACTTGTTGCAAAGATAGAAACCGGTAGCGACAAAGCGACCTGTCAAACGATAAAATAACTGCTTTTTTCACGCAAACAAATACGTTCTCAAATTGTTATAGCCGGCTTTAATTTTTGTACTTTTCTTATCGATATTCATAATCGAAGAAATGGAAGCCGGCACCTCTACTTTTCGTCCGGTGCTTTTTTCCACCGCTTCCGGGAACTTAACCGGGTGAGCCGTCTCCAAAAATATTCCTTTCGCAGAAGGATTTGCTTCCTGGTATTTCTTTAATGCCAGGTAGCCAACAGCACCGTGCGGATCGAGGAGGTAATTAAAGGTTGTATAGACTTCTTTTATGGTTGAGACAGTATTGTCGTCGTTGATACAACAGGAAGAAAGTTTGTTTTTCAAATCGGGAAGCTGGTTATTGAAAATTTCAAGTATCCGCACGAAGTTGCTCGGATTGCCAACATCCATGGCATTGCTTAGAGTGGCAACGGCCTGCTTTGGTTCTAGAATTCCCGTATTTAAATAATTACTTACAATATCGTTTACATTGCAGGCGGCGATAAAATGCTTAACCGGCAGACCGGATCGGCTGGCAAGTATCCCGGCGCAGATGTTTCCAAAATTTCCGCTGGGCACAGAGATCACAGGCGGATGGTCTTTATCGGCCCATTGTTTATAAGCAAAAAAATAATAAAACTGCTGCGGCAACCATCTTGCTACATTGATCGAGTTGGCGGATGTGAGAAATGTTTTTTGATTCAATTCAGCATCAGTAAATGCCTGTTTCACCATTTGCTGACAATCGTCAAAGGTGCCATCCACTTCCAGCGCATGTATATTTTTTCCATGCGTGGTCAACTGTTTTTCCTGTACCGGGCTTACTTTGCCCGATGGATATAAAATAACGACATCAATTCCTTCCACGTCATAAAATCCATTGGCCACAGCACCGCCGGTATCTCCTGAGGTGGCAACCAGCACTGTCACTTTCCTATCCTCTCCTCTTAAAAAATAACTAAGGCATCGGCTCATAAACCGGGCGCCCACATCTTTAAAAGCCAATGTAGGCCCATGAAATAATTCAAGCGAAGAGATGGCATCACTTACTTTTATTAATGGTATTGGAAAATTGACTGTCTCGCTAACGATTTGCAAAAGCTTTTCTGCCGGTATCGTATCGCCCACGTAGGGTTTGATAACCTGAAAAGCGATTTCTTGATTGGAAAGATTTTCCATTTCATGGATCAGCTTTTTTTCAACTTGTGGTATCCATTCAGGAAAATACAATCCCTTATCAGGCGCTTGTCCCCGAATGGCGGCTTCTTTAAAATCAACTAATGGCGACTGTTTATTCGTTGAATAATACTTCATTCTTTCAAACTATTTTGAATTTATCCCAATAATCCATATAATCTCAAAAATCCCGGTTCAGACAACAATTTCCACGCCTTTCTTATTGATTGTAGTAACATAAGTATGATATTCAATCCCGATTCTTTCATATACCTCTTTCATCACAGATTCCACTTCTATAGCCGTCTTCCTCTCTTTACTTAGCATAAATATCGATGGTCCTGAGCCCGAGATGCCACCACCCAATGCGCCGGCTTCTTTACACTTTCGCTTTACTTCATCAAAGCCCGGGATCAAAATACTCCTGATGGGCTCAATGATTACATCTTCAAGTGACCGGCCAATAAGCTCAAGATCATTTTTTAAAAACCCTGCTACGAGGCCTGCAATATTTCCCCATTGTTTAATTGCATCTTTCAACAATACCTGCTGACGGAGAATTTGACGGGCATCAGACGTTCTCACTTCAATTTGCGGATGAACAACCGTAACATGCAGATCGGGGGAGGGAATAGCAATAATATCCAGCGGATGAATAGAGCGGATCAAACTAACACCACCTAAGATACAGGGTGCGATATTGTCGGCATGTTTCACTCCCGATGCTAATTTTTCTCCGTTCATCGCCAGTTGAACTATTTCATCCCGGGAAAAAATATTCCCTAATAAATGATTGGCTGCGACCGCAGCACCGGCTGCACTCGCGGCGCTGGATCCGATTCCACTTCCTGGTTTAATATGCTTTTCTATGGTTACTTCAAAACCGGTATTGTTTATTTTCTCCATGGCAGCTAAAAAAACAACCCCGGCAACATTTTTTTCTGCTTCTGTCGGCAAATTAAAATTATCCCGGTTATGGATGATCACTTTCGGTTCGCTGATTAATTTCACTTCCATGATATCGTAAGGCTCGTTCAATGCCAAACCTAAAATATCAAAACCGCAAACAAGATTAGCAACAGTAGCGGGACAATGTACAATACAGCCCCCATCCCCTAAAGGGGGGTCTTGAAATGTCTTTTTCATTAAACAACCTTTTCTTTTTCATTTTCAATTATGATTTCCAAGTTTTAGTTCACCAAAGCCCCTTCAGGGGTTTGGGGTTTTACTTACTTGCTCTTATGATATCTGCAAAAACGCCACTGGCAGTAACTTCAGCACCAGCACCAGCACCTTTTACAACCAACGGTTGATCCTTATACCGGTCTGTGTAAAACAAAACCACATTATCTTTTCCATATAAATGATAAAGATCATGGGCGGGATCAATATGTTGTAAGCCCACTGAAGCTTTGCCATCCTTATAAGATGCGACGAATTTCAATTTGCAGCCGGCCGCATTGGCTTCTTCGTACAATTTCTTAAAATGCGTTTCTTCTTTTGACATTGCTTCATAAAAATCGATGACAGTTCCCTGCATGCACGATGGCGGCATGAACGAATTATTTTCAATATCGGTCATTTCGATCTTTTCACCTGATTCCCTTGCAAGGATCATGATCTTCCGCATTACATCAGTGCCACCGAGGTCTAACCTGGGATCGGGTTCTGTGTACCCCTCATCCTGCGCTTGTTTTACGACTGCAGCAAACCTTTGTTTGCCATCATAATTATTGAATACAAAGTTGAGGGTGCCACTCAATACTGCATCAATACGGTGTATACGATCGCCGCTTCGCATCAAATCATTTAAAGTGCCAATGATGGGTAACCCTGCACCTACATTTGTTTCAAACAAAAACTGGCAATTATATTCGCCGGCAAGGTCTTTCAATTTCTTATAATTTTCATAATCCGAGGAAGCCGCTATCTTATTGCAGGCAACAATTGATATGCTTTTCTGCAATAACTGATCATATACCATAGCTACTTTATCATTCGCTGTAATATCGACAAAGACTGAATTACGAAGATTCCTGTTGACGATCTCTTCAACAAATTTCTCAAGGTTGGCGGTTTCGCCTTCGTCCAGTTGTTGTTTCCAGTTCCCGGGATCAACTCCATCTGTCTTAAAGATCATTTTGCGGCTGTTGGATAAACCAATTACCCTTACCTGTAAACGCATTTGTGTTTGGAGAAAGTCCAACTGCTGCTTCATTTGATCTAACAGCTTCGCTCCTACATTTCCCGTTCCAATAATGAAGAGGTTAACTTGTTTATAGGTTGTTTCAAAAAATTCTTCATGCATTACGTTGATAGATTTGCGTACATCCCTTGTAGCGATCACAGCAGAAATATTCTTCTCGGACGAACCCTGTGCAATAGCGCGGATATTGACGCCATTTCTTCCCATAGCACTAAACATGCGGCCACTGATGCCGGGGTGACTTTTCATGTTCTCCCCTACCAACGCCACAATAGAAAGTTCGTTTTCAATGATCAGCGGTTCTACTCTTTGCAAAGCGATCTCATTGGAGAAAGCGGCGTCCACGGCTTGCTTTGCTTTTGAGGCAGCTACCGCGTCAACTGCCACACAAATGGAATGCTCGGATGAACTTTGCGTGATCAGTACCACATTGATCTTTTCGTTACTTAACGCTTCAAATAATCTTTTTGAAAAACCGGGTATTCCAATCATACCGCTTCCTTCCAAACTTAATAAAACGATGTTATTGATGCTGGAAATTCCCCGGACGATATTTCCATTTTTGTTCGCGGCAGATTCGATCAGTGTTCCTTCATCGGAAGGAGCGAATGTATTTTTTATCCATACCGGGATATTCTTCGTCATCACCGGTTGAATAGTTGGAGGGTAAATCACTTTAGCACCGAAATGCGAAAGCTCCATTGCTTCCTGGTAAGAAATATGCGGAATGATACGGGCATTGGCTGTGAGTCTTGGGTCGGCAGTCATCATACCACTTACGTCTGTCCATATCTCCAGTAATTTCGCAGTTAATGCCGATGCAATGATCGCGGCTGTATAATCAGATCCGCCGCGTCCCAGCGTAGTAGTGATCCCGTTTTGATTAGCGGCGATAAAACCAGGAATAACGAATAAAGAAGCCGGTTGAACCGAAAAAAAATCATTGACCCGATCGTTTGTCGCAGGAAAATCTACTTCAGCATTTGTAAAATTTGAATTGGTGACGATCAATTCTCTTGCATCTTTCCAAACATTGTCAACACCCTCTGCTTTGAATTTCGCAGAAATTATCTGCGAGGAGAGCCATTCGCCATAACTGGCTATCCTGTCCTTGGACCGTGGTGTTAGTTCACGCAATAAAAAAATGCCATTACATATATCTTCGATTTCATTACAACTCTTTTTTACTAAACTTAACAATTGGCTTTGGTAGGTTACCGGAATCAATTGTTTGGTGGCTTCAAGGTGGCGTTGTTCTATCAGGCTTAATTTGTCTTTATAAGTCTCATCGCCATCAGCAGCTAACGTTCCTGCGTTTAACAAGAGATCCGTCACACCGCCAAGCGCCGATACCACAACAATCGTCCTGTCTTTTTTTATGGATTCTTTTACAATGGAAACAACCTTACTGATATTATCTGCATTGGCTACCGAAGTACCGCCAAATTTTAAAACCTGCATGAGCAACTATTTATTAAAATGATTTCAATGATAAATGAACGAAAATCTTCTTTGAAGATAAAGCCGAAACAGCCCGGGGGTAATATGGTAAGTACAATCCGCTTAGCGGATTGTTGTAGTTGTAATAATAGAAGTAGCAGCAATGCCATGCACCGCTGTAAATGAAGAAATAATATAATGATTAAGAAACACTACTTATTTTATAAGGGCCGCAATATACTTATTTATACTTTACCAAATATCGCCTGGATATAAAGATTCTTATAATCACACTCACTACTGTTAGTTATTTTCCAGCAGATGCAGCAGCTTTCTTTACACTACCATATTGGAGTAACAACTCTTTTGTTTTTTCATAGTCATTCAGCGAAAGCCTGTCCATCAGCATTTTTACTCCACGGTCGACTAATTTTTCGTTGGTAAGCTGCATGTTCACCATTTTATTATCCTCCACCCTGCCAAGTTGAATCATAATGGAGGTCGAGATCATATTCAAAACCAATTTTTGGGCCGTACCACTTTTCATCCGTGTGCTTCCCGTCACAAATTCTGGTCCTACTATTACTTCAATTGGAAAGTCGGCCGCTTCACTGACCGGTGAATCCGGGTTGCACGAAATGCTGCCCGTTACAATGCCCCTTTTACCGCATTCTTCCAATGCACCAATTACGTAGGGTGTGGTACCGCTTGCCGCTATACCGATCACAACGTCTTTGTCGGTAATATTGTATGTCTGCAAGTCCTTCCATCCCTGTTCACTGTCGTCTTCGGCAAATTCCACGGCAGTGGTTATAGCTTTTTCGCCACCAGCAATAACGGCTATAACTAATCCATAAGGCACCCCATAAGTAGGCGGGCATTCACTCGCGTCAACAACCGCAAGGCGGCCACTTGTTCCGGCACCTATATAAAACAGCCTGCCACCCATTAGCATTTTATCGCTAACAGTTTCCACCAATCTTTCGATCTGCGGAATTGCTTTTGCGACTGCAGCGGGCACTGTCTGGTCTTCTTTATTAATAGTAATAAGTAATTCAGCAATGCTCATCTTTTCTAAATGGCGGTACGAACTCGTTGTTTCTGTTATTTTTTCAAATGCCATACATCTGCTTCTTTTAGCTATGGTACTCTATGAGTCCGCTCATAGGTTTTTTTAAAATTTTTCCTAACTCAAATTCGTAACTGCTGCACAACTGTTCCAATACATCCTTAAAGCCAAAGGCCACACTACCTACAAAATTTACTGGTAGCGTCCAGGTTTCTTTGTATTTGCATAAATGTGTAAAGAAGAAATCATTCAGACAATCTTCAATAATATTTTCCACCATATAATGTCCCCGGTTTTCTGCCAGGAACATAACAAAACCCGCAAGATAGCGATTAGGCAGCGGGTTCTTATACACATTCGCCAGTATTTCAGCCTTATTGGTTAGGTACGTCACATCAAACCTTCCTCTTAACTCTTCGTCAAAAGTATTGTATAAATAATATTGTAAAACTTTTTTTCCAAGATAAGCTCCACTTCCTTCATCACCGAGCACATACCCAAGGCCCGGGCTATTGCTCACCATTCTTTTACCGTTATAATAGCAGGAGTTTGAGCCCGTACCCAGAATGCAGGCAATTCCTTTTTGCTCTCCACATAAAGCACGGGCTGCAGCGAGCAGGTCATGATTCACCTGTATTTCCGCTTCCGGAAATACCTGTTTGATAGCTTTTTTCATTAACCGCGCATTATCAGGGTTAGCGCAGCCGGTACCGTAATAATGCACTTCGCCTATCGTGACATTTTTAAGACCTGGTTTTAATTCTTTAAGGAGGAGGTCAACGATTTGATCTTTATTAAGAAAATAAGGGCTGATTCCTTGCGTAAGGATCGTTTTTTGCTTACCGTTTTGAAGCAGGCTCCATTCAGCTTTCGTAGCGCCGCTGTCAGCTATCAGTTTTACAGAAGGCATTAAATCGGTTTATGGTTTTTGGAGTTTATTGTTTGTCGTTCCGCCTTTTTAAGGTCTGCTACAGCTTGTTTTATAAAACAGTAACATATTGTTATAACTAAAAACAACAAACTATAAACTACAAACTTTTATCTATTTTGCGCCAAATTAATGTAAAGATAGAAGATGGTAAATAAAAAACTCCAGGTTTGGTTGCCGCTGATTTTTTCTTTGGTGCTGATAGCAGGAATGTTCCTGGGTTATAAGATGAACAACAAAGGCAACAGCAAAGGTTTTTTTGTGAGTGCAAAAACTTCTTCGCTCCAAGAAGCTCTTGACCTGATCAGGCTCAAATATGTGGATAAAGTAAATGTGGATTCTATCCAATCAGGTGCTATAAAAGAAATGATGAATGAACTGGATCCGCATTCAGTTTATTTTCCCCCGGTAGAATTAAAGGAAGCAAATGAAGACCTCGCCGGCAATTTCGATGGCATTGGTGTAGAGTTTAACGTGTTTAACGATACTGTTAATGTTGTATACGTCGTTCCCGATGGGCCGAGCGATAAAGCCGGATTGCAAATCGGCGACAAGCTTTTAAAGGTGAACGATTCGTCATTAATCATAAGAGATATTTCAACAGCGAAGATCAAAGAATACATCCGTGGAGAACGAGGCTCTATCGCTGCGATACAGATCCTTCGGAATGGCCAGGTAAAAACAGTGAACGTAACGAGGGGTAGTATCCCGGTATCTTCCGTAGATGCGGCTTATATGATTGATAAAACGATTGGGTATATCAAGCTGAATAAATTCACTGAAAACAGTTATGAAGAGTTCATGGCTGCATTGGAGAGTTTGCAAAAACAGGGATTAAAGCAACTCATTTATGACCTTCGTGGCAATGGTGGTGGCTATATGAATGAAGCGATCGACATGGCTGATGAATTTTTAGACAACGATAAACTGGTGGTATATACCGAAGGCACCAATAGCAAGAAACGTGAATACCGCTGCAAAAGACCTGGCCTGTTTGAAAAAGGAAAATTGACAATACTTGTCGATGAGCTTTCTGCAAGTGCCAGCGAAGTGCTGGCGGGAGCTTTGCAGGATTGGGACAGGGCCGATATTATAGGTCGCCGCACATTTGGCAAAGGACTGGTACAGGAACAATACCAATTAAGTGATGGATCAGCACTGCGTTTAACTGTAGCAAGATATTATTCTCCTTTGGGCCGCAGCATCCAACGCTCATATGAGAAAGGAAAGAAAGTTTACATGGATGAGATCTGGGAGCGTTTTTCCAACGGTGAATCATTGTATGCCGATTCGAATAAAATAAACAATGGCAAACAATATAAAACTCCTTCGGGCAGGCTGGTATATGGTGGTGGTGGCATCATGCCGGATTATTTCGTGCCTATCGACACCGCTACTTATCCTACCGGCGTCAACAGGCTTTTTATCAATGGCAGCTTCAACAGTTTCGTATACACCTATTATTTGGCAAACCGGTCGAAGATCGATCAATATGCTTCGGTTAATGACTACGTAAAAAATTTTGATGGATCTAACGAACTCTGGAACCAATTTGGCACCTATGCGGCGAACAAGGATTCAGTCAGCCTGGCTTCACTTACAGGGGAACAAAAGGAATCATTACAAAAACGGCTGGAGGCTTACCTGGGAAGGTTTCGATGGAGAAACACCGGGTATTTCCAGGTGTTGAACAGTGATGATGCACTGGTGAAAAAAGCGATAGAAGTAATTTCTAAATAGGATAGCGGATTGCCTTATTTAAACAAGTCCGGTTTTTTTTGGAATTATTAGTGCTAAAAGGTTCCCGCAAATAAAATCGAAGCGCTGGCATTTCTGATGATCGCATCGGGCTGAAACTGCGACGAAAGGCAGGCATAAGAATTGCGTTCAGTAACCATATCTTTTCCATCGCAGGGCATCAGATAGTAGAAAATCTATCGCTTGTAGTGTGAAAAAAAGCACTTAACCATTTCCAACAAAGGTTTTCAAACAGCGAAAGATTTTTCATTGCTCAACCTTGCCACGATGCCAAATTTTGAAGCGAGAGCAACGGTTTTGGCCGATGATTAAAAAAGCAGTTCGCATCTTTAAAATTTCAAAGGGTAAAAACGAAAGGAAGGCTATGGAGCCTTCCCGGGTATAATAAATTGCAGGTTAAATTCGGAGATCCTAAGACCGGTTATTGGTTTTATTTTCATCGTACCATTTCTTTTCTATCTTATAAGAGCCAAACAAACCCATGCCGCCGCCGATAGCGATCAATGCGAAGTAGATAGGTACATTTTTATCATCATCATGATACCTGGCACCTGCGACGTTCTGGTATAAAACATAATTATCGAGCAGGTAAGCCAGGAATAAACCAATACCGGCGCCTATCAGCAGCAGTGCCCATTTCAGGTTTTTATAAGGTGCAGGGCGATCGGCAAATTCCTTAGGATTCATGTTTCTTTCGATCATCGCCATATTCTGCCTTGTTTTCAGATAGTATATTCCAAAGATCATAGCGAAACCTCCGGCAAATATGGTTAGTGGTATTAAAACTTCTGGACCGTTCATAACTTTAAATTTTTATTTTAAATTTTTTGTTTGTGTCTTGTTCTTCTATGACTACAGCTTTTAAACCCAGGTTACAGTCATTTCCAAACTTTTTTATAAATCGTTGTACAATACCTAAGACTACATAGCGTGTCAACAGGTTACAAGGTCGTAAATCCTTTAAGTTATTAAAATGCAGAACAATTGTAATAGGTATTAATAATTAAATTGGACTAACAGATTGAAAGATTCTTTCGGACTCCCCGTTAGGGGACGGGACCAAAATCGTACTTTGTAACTGTAACCTAAACCAACAAGCTGTAGTCTTAGTAAAAGAATGTCAACCGGACTGAATGATAATGAGCTCATTAGCAAAGTGCTAAGCGGCGACCAGCAGGCATATGGAGCCTTGGTCAACCGCTACCAGAACTATGTTTTTACCCTGGCATTACGTTTTACCAAGAACCGTGAGGATGCGGAAGAAGTATCGCAGGATATATTTATAAAGGCATACAGGGCACTGGCTGATTTCAGGGGCGCCTCCAAATTCAGTACCTGGCTCTATACGATTGTAAACACGACATGTATTACTTTTTTAAGAAAGAAAAGATTGGAAGTGCATTCATTGGATAACGAAAAGGTCTTTGAATTAGCCGACAACCAGGATTCAGGGATGCGGGCCAACCTGGTCGAACAAAAGTCGAGGGTATCGATGGTTACGCATGCGATAAAGATGCTTAGCACGGACGATGCAGAGGTGATAACTTTGTTCTATAAAAGTGAGCAAACGTTGGAGGAGATAGCACAGATCCTGGGGATAGAGGCTAACACGGCGAAAGTAAGGTTACATCGTGCCCGCACAAGACTGAAAGAGAAAATGGAATTACATTTTGCACAGGAAGTGAAAGATTTAAACTGATGTGATATGAATACGCAACACAGCCCTGAAGAACGTTTGTGGGATTATATTGATGGCATTTCTGCCCCGGAAGAAAAAACCGTTATTGAGCAATTGCTGGAAAGCGACGCGGAATGGCGTGATAAGTATAGTGAGTTGCTGGAAGTGCAACAGCTATTGCATTCCTCCGAGCTGGAAGCTCCATCCATGCGCTTTACCAAAAATGTCATGGAGGAGATTGCAAAACTGCACATTGCTCCCGCGACAAAAACCTATATCAATAAAAAGATCGTGTGGGGAATAGGTATTTTCTTCATTACGCTGGTCGTCGGATTCCTGGTGTATGGCTTTGGACAGGTCGACTGGACAGTAACGGGCGATTCAAAACTTCCTCTTGACTTTGGAAAGGTTGATTACAGCAAAATCTTCAGCAACACTTTTGTAAATGCGTTTATGATGATCAACGTGGTACTCGGCCTGTTCTTGCTGGACCGTTTCCTGGCAGCAAAAAGAAAAAAATTTCGTGAAGAAGCTTGATGAGTAATTATCATCATGTCCGGTACGCCCTCCTGTTCGCAGGAGGGCTTTGTATTTATATGCCCGACCTGTCAGCTGCGACGGTGCCCTCAAAATCTTACCTTTGCAACGAAACAAATGCCCCCAATGGATATCAAGAATAACATACTGGAAACGATTGGCAACACGCCCCTGATACGTTTAAATAAGATCACGAAAGATTTTCCCTGCCCGGTGTTGGCGAAAGTGGATTATTTCAATCCCGGCAACTCGATCAAAGATCGCATGGCATTGAAAATGGTGGAAGTGGCCGAACAGGAAGGAAAATTAAAACCTGGCGGAACCATCATCGAAGGCACCAGTGGTAATACGGGCATGGGTCTGGCCCTGGCAGCTGTTGTAAAGGGATATAAGTGCGTATTTGTAACCACCGATAAACAATCAAAAGAAAAAGCGGACATACTGAAAGCCGTAGGTGCTGAAGTGATCGTGTGCCCCACGAATGTACTGCCTGAAGATCCGATGAGTTATTACAGTGTCGCGAAAAGATTGGCGCAGGAAATCCCAAACTCCTATCATATGAACCAATATGATAACCTGGCTAACCGTTTGGCGCATTACGAAACTACCGGTCCGGAGATATGGAACCAGACCGATGGCAAGGTCACTCATGTAGTTTGCACAGCTGGAACGGGTGGTACGGTTACCGGCGTAGCCATGTACCTGAAAGAGAGAAACCCGAACATACAAATATGGGCCATTGATGTGTATGGTTCATTGCTTACCAAATATTTCCGCACCGGCGAAATAGACATGAATGAAGTGCATCCCTACATATCGGAAGGATTTGGTGAGGACTTTATTCCAGCAAACTATGATATGAGTGTGATCGATTATTTTGAACAAGTGACCGATAAAGATGGCGCCATCATGGCAAGGAAACTGGCCAAAGAAGAAGGCATTTTTTGCGGATATAGTGCAGGGAGTTGCATCCAGGGATTAATGCAATTGAAGAACAAATTAAAAAAAGAGGACCTGGTGGTTTGTATTTTTCACGATCATGGCAGCCGCTATGTCGGTAAAATATATAATGACCAGTGGATGATCGAGCGTGGTTTCCTCGATGTAAAAACATTTAAAGATGTGATCAGCTCAAGGGGTACAAAACGCCTTATTACTATTGAGTCCACGCAAACGGTGGCCGAAGCGGTTGACCTGATGAAGAAATATGATATTGAACAACTACCGGTAATGAATGGTGACGGACCTATCGGCGCTATCAGCGAGGGAGGACTATTTCAAAAAGTATTTGATAACCCGGATATCAAGCATTCTAAAATTGCCGATGTGATTGAACCTACACTCCCATTGGTAGCCTTTGATACGCCAGTGGAAAAGCTTAGTTTGCTCATCAACCGTGGCAATGGCGCAGTTTTGGCAAAAGATGAAGCAGGCAACTATCACATCATTACCAAATATGATGTGTTACAGGCGCTCGGCAAGTAACCGCACAATATCTCTTCACTTGATCGAACGCAATGGCGAAAACGTTTGCATAAGCCGATCTCGTAGAACTACGATAGTTTTTAACGTTATTACCGAACCGATCCTTTAGATAATTTCCTACAAATGCAGGAAATACTGACGTAAAATAATTGAGTTGTTTTGCTCTAGAATGCTAAAGGAATCACAACTATTTTTGATTCAGAAGTTGATTGATTCAATTCAATCATAAATCCAATGTCATCCAAGATAAACCAACCGTCCAAGTATTGAATTTTTTTAAAACCAATCCTTACAAAAACCAAAGATTTGAAATCCGTATCAGTCAACTTCTTCTTTTCTGAACTTTTGAAAAAACCGAAATAAAATCCAACATCCTGTAGAAAAACAAAGCCGATAGCCATCGGGTCCAAATCCTTAAAAAAGCCAAACCGTCCTTTCGAAAAGAATCACCAATCCTAGCTGACAAACCGAAAAATCCAATCCAATCCTTAAAGACCAAGTCAAGTCACCGTGTCCAAATCCATGAAAAGATTAAACAGTCCGGAACCCTCCTGCTAATTCTTAGTTAGCAGGAGGCGCGGTGATAGCAAGTATTCACTTCTCTCATTAAATCATTACATCGTTTTATATATTCCGTTTCGTAATTGTGATAAAGATATTGTTTTCAAGGACGGGCATAAACCAATACTGATTTGAGAAAGAGACCGAATTACTCTTTCTCAAATCAATTGGTATAACTTGCGGCAAAATGCTTTCATGCCTGCATTTACCGATCAAACCGGACGAACGGTCCTACTTCAAACTATTCCCCAACGCATCATCTCCCTGGTGCCATCGCAAACAGAATTATTATTTGACCTTGGCCTCGACCAACAGGTAGCCGGTATCACCAAATTTTGCGTTCATCCGCCTGAATGGTCGTATTCAAAAACAAGAGTTGGTGGCACGAAAAAGTTGCAGTTGGATATTATCCACCAGTTACAGCCGGATCTTATCATTGCCAATAAAGAAGAAAATGTAAAAGAGCAAATAGAAGAGCTTGCTGAAAGTTATCCCGCTTGGGTAAGCGATGTCAACAACCTGGAAGATGCCTGTGAGATGATAGCGCAAATAGGAATAATTACCGGAACGAATAAGAAGGCGATAGAGATAGCAGACCAGATCAAAAAGAACTTCGCGGAACTACGGATAACAAACCTGTCATTGCGGGGAACGGACCAAAAACCGCGAACCTGCTATCTCATCTGGAACGATCCTTACATGACAGTTGGCGCTGATACATTTATTCATTCAATGCTGGAAGCCTGCGGTTTCAAAAATATATTTGATAATAGAATTCGCTATCCTGAAATAACAATTGAAGAATTGCAGGGGGCAAATTGTCAATTGCTGCTCCTTTCATCCGAACCATATCCCTTCAGAGAAAAACATATTGATCACTTGCAGCCATTGCTGCCTGGCACTAAAATCGTATTGGTGAATGGAGAAATGTTTAGTTGGTATGGAAGCCACCTGCTGCATGCTCCGGCATATTTTAAAGACTTAAAAAATTTAATTGCAAACCCGGGTAAAGATTAAGCCGGTGACAATAAAAATAAACAATGAATTTAAAATCTTCCTTTGTCTTTACGCTCACTTCGTTTGACGCACTTCTCTTCTTCTTCGTAACTTTCATGCATGAGTTTTGCAGAACATACAACAGAACCGAATAAAAATGAGCATGATAAACCTTCCCGTAAAAAGCCGATGTTTCCCGTTAACCCGGCATTGCGGTCTTACCTGCGTCATCACGGCCGTGAAGTGAAGCTGCCTGTATCTTACAAAGACCTTTTGCATTATACTTTTTCCGTACCCATTAAAGACAAGAATGGCATTGACACACTATGGGAAAAAACCATTTATGACAAACGTGACTGGGATTTCATCCGGGATGGCCTCGTAAAGATTTATGCAATTCTTAAAACTGAAGGTGACTTTAGCTTTACCAATCATTTGGACGTTGCACGTGTAGATTACTGCACGTTTGGTAACTCGCACCCATTCCGTATCCGGATCGTTAATAAATACAATGACAATTATGATCATTATTATATCAAGATCGCCGATGCATCGCGGATCTATGGCCTGGAACTGGAACATATCCTCTCTCCTAACCGCATCACTTTTTTTTCCTGCGATAATACATTGGTAGAAGAACATATTCCGGGTATACCCGGCGATGTATTTATTCACCAGTTGATGAATGACCCGCATACCAATAAGATCAGGTTAGCAAAAGAGTTCGTCCGTTTCAATGAACGCTGTTTCGTTCGCCTGCTGGGCGATATGCGCAGTTACAATTTTGTAATTGATATCACGCCGGATATTGAAGATTATCAATACCGGATCCGCGCCATTGATTTTGACCAACAGTCGTATGAAGGAAGAAAAAATTTATACCTCCCGCAATTTTTCAAAGAAAATTACCCGTATGTCGATCTTTGTTTGAAGCATCTGAACAAAGAATCCATTGCACAATACCAGGCCGAGGAACGTACATTGATCACGTTCAGGCTGGCGTCATCGCGATACAGAATCAAGGAGTTGCTGGACATCATGTCGAAAGATGAAATCTCAGTGCTAGCAAAGATTTCGCAATTGAAAAATGAATTGAATGCCCACCTGCATACCCGTGCTTTCAGTAAATGCCAGTCGATGGGACAGGTAGTAAAAAGACATTTGAAGCAAACCTTACAAAAAAACCTGATGCTGGTTCAAAAAAATCTTGGAAAAAACAGCGATTAATATTGACCTACTTTACTGATTCCGGATAGAAATTTTCGTTTTACAAATGCTTACGATTGTTAGCTGCTAACGGCTTATTCTTCTGCACATGCACTGTTTACGTGCCCGGAAACACGCTAAATAAACTATATTAGCGGCTCTTTTAGCGGTTCTTGCCTCCTTTAAACAAATATTATTAATTAAAAGACCAATTGTCGAATGAAAAAGTACAAAGCGGGTGTCCTGTTTGGCGAAGAACTGGAGGCCCTTTACAAAGATGCAAAAGCCAATCAATTTGCATTGCCAGCCGTTAATACCATTGGTACCAACACGATCAATGCCACATTGGAAGCCGCCGCAAAAGTAAACTCACCAGTGATCATTCAATTTTCGAATGGTGGTGCGCAATTTATTGCCGGTAAAGGAATGCCCAATGATAAACTACAGGCGAATATTTCGGGCGGCATCTCTGGTGCGTTACATATTCATAATGTGGCCAAATACTACGGTGTGCCTGTCGTATTGCATACTGACCACGCCGCAAAGAAATGGTTACCCTGGATCAGCGGATTACTGGATGCCGGTGAACAATATTTTAAAGAAAAAGGTCAACCGCTTTTTAGCTCGCATATGCTTGACCTGAGCGAAGAGCCTATCGAAGAAAATATTGAAACCTCGGTTGAATTCTTCAAGCGTATGAAACCATTGGGAATGGGAATTGAAATTGAATTAGGGGTAACCGGTGGTGAAGAAGATGGCGTTGACAACAGCGATATTGAAAATGATAAATTATATACACAACCGGAGCATGTTGCCTACTCCTATACCGAACTAAACAAAGTAGGAAATCTTTTCACCGTCGCTGCGGCCTTTGGAAACGTACATGGTGTCTACAAACCCGGGAATGTAGAGCTGCGTCCCGAAATATTAAACAATAGCCAGGTTTACATTGAAAAAAATCTGAAGACAGGTCCTAAACCCGTATACTTTGTATTTCATGGCGGAAGTGGTTCGCCTCAGAACCAGATCCGCGAGGCCATCGGTTATGGTGCTATCAAAATGAATTTGGATACCGATCTTCAATGGGCGTTCTGGGAAGGAATATTAGGCAATTACAAAGTGCGTGAGGCTTATTTACAAGCGCAGCTTGGAAATCCGGAAGGAACTGATTCGCCAAATAAAAAGCACTATGACCCACGTGTGTGGTTGCGCAAAGGCGAGGAGAGTTTTATCAAACGTCTTGAAGTTGCGTTTGAAGATTTGAATTGCATCAATCGAAATTCCTGAGTTTTTAATAAAAGATCATAAACCTTGTAGCAATGCAAGGTTTTTTATTTTACTGCAAGACCATGCTGACAAAGTTTACATTTATTCATCCAAAGCACACTGATGATACTGAGTTTATCTAAAAGAAAAATCTTTACCATCCTTCTTATACTTGGCTCATCGTCATTATTGAATCTGGCTCATGCACAGGCATTCTGTACCCCCGTAGCATTGAAATGCGAGAACCTGGTCAACCCATTAGGGATCGATGCCGCAACACCAAGACTTTCCTGGCGTTTGGACGATAAAAGAAATGGCGCCAGCCAAACCGCTTACCAGGTTTTTGTGGGAGTTGATTCGGTAGCGGTAAGTAAAGGCATCGGTAGTATATGGCAAACAACGAAAATTAATTCACCTGTACAAACAATAATCTACACAGGAAAAAAGTTATCGCCTTTTACAAAATATTTCTGGACGTTGAAAGTCTGGGATAAAAAAGCTAAACAATCGGTGCTTTCAAAAGTTGCGGGTTTTGAAACGGGTATGATGGAAATGAAAAATTGGCAAGGTTCATGGATCAGCGATACAAGAGATATCCACTTAAAGCCCGCTGCTTATTTCCGAAAAACGGTTACTCCGCTTAAGAAAATAAAATCTGTACGGGCCTATATTGCTGCGGCAGGATTGTATGAGTTATCTATAAATGGGAAAAAAGTTGGTAACCATCGCCTCGACCCTGTGTACACCCGGTTTGACCGGCGCAATCTTTACGTTACACATGATATTACCACGCAACTGCAAAATGACGAAAACGTTGTTGGCGTGTTGCTGGGCAATGGCTGGTACAATCACCAGTCAACCGCGGTGTGGTACTTTCATGAAGCACCGTGGAGAGCAAGACCAGCTTTTTGTATGGATATTCGTATTACCTACGAAGATGGTTCGGTAGAAACTATCGTTACCGGAAAGGATTGGAAGACATCACTAAGTCCTGTTATCTTTAACAGTATCTATACCGCCGAGCATTATGATTCGCGGTTAGAACAACCGGGGTGGAATACAACTGCTTTTAATGATTCAGCCTGGAAAAATATCGTTTACAAGGCAGCTCCTTCTTCCAATATCACTGCGCAGGTTTTGCATCCGATCAGGAATGTTGAAAAAATACCGGCGCGATCAATGAACAGGATCAACGATACCACTTATGTTTTTGACCTCGGCAGAAATATTTCGGGTGTAAGTGAAATTAATGTCAAAGGTGAAGCTGGAACGATTATCCGTTTGAAACATGGCGAACGATTATACGATAACGGACGGGTTGATCTCTCCAATATAGATGTACATTATCGTCCCACTGACAATACAGATCCTTTTCAAACCGATATTTTAATAACGAATGGAAGCGGTATGCAAACATTCATGCCGCGGTTTAACTATAAAGGGTTTCAATATGTAGAGGTTACAAGCAATAAGCCCATTGAGTTAAGAAAAGAAAGCCTTCACGGTCATTTCATGCACAGCGATGTACCGGCAACTGGCAACATCCGGTCGTCCAATTCAACTATCGATAAAATATGGTGGGCGACTAACAATTCTTATTTGTCCAACCTTTTTGGTTATCCTACCGATTGCCCGCAAAGAGAAAAAAATGGCTGGACAGGCGATGCTCATATCGCTATAGAAACAGGTCTTTATAATTTCGATGGGATCAGCATTTACGAAAAATGGATGGCGGATCATCGCGACGAACAGCAGCCCAATGGTGTGCTTCCTTCTATTATTCCTACGGATGGTTGGGGTTATGAATGGGGCAATGGTCCCGACTGGACAAGTACGATAGCGATCATTCCATGGAATATCTATTTATTCTACGGCGATACTACAATATTATCCGATTGCTATGATAATATAAAAAGATACGTGGATTATATCGCATCCTTAAGCCCGTCCGGTCTTACTTCCTGGGGATTGGGCGACTGGGTACCGGTGAAATCCAAATCGCCGGTGGAGTTAACTTCATCTGTCTATTATTTTGTTGATGCAACCATCCTTGCAAAGACCGCCAAACTTCTAGACAAACAAGCTGATTTTGATAAATATTCAAAGCTTGCTCTCACTATTAAAAACGCTCTCAATCAAAAATACCTGAATACTTCAACAGGAATATATGGCAGCGGTAAACAGACCGAGTTGAGTGTACCCCTTTATTGGAGAATCGTGCCCGACCAATTAATAAATAAGGTAGCTGCAAATCTTGCTAAACAGGTTGAAGCTGATAGCAATCATATTGACGTAGGCTTGTTAGGAACAAAAGCTATCCTGAATGCATTAAGTGAAAATGGCTACGCTGATATTGCCTATAAACTGGCCGCACAGGAAACATTTCCATCCTGGGGATGGTGGATAAAAAACGGAGCTACCACGCTTTATGAAAACTGGCCAATCGACGCAAAGTCGGATATTTCGATGAACCATATCATGTTTGGCGAAATTGGCGCATGGTTTTATAAAGCATTGGGAGGAATAAAGCCTGATCCACAGCAGCCGGGATTTAAAAATATTTTACTTGAGCCTCATTTTGTAAACCGGCTTGATCATTTCGAAGCCTCGCATGAAGGCCCTTATGGAAATATTGTTTCTACCTGGAAAAGGTCGGGTACGGCCATAATATATACGGTAACAGTTCCCCCTAATTCTACGGCTACCCTTCGTTTGCCCATTGCCAGCAATAAAAAAGTATATGAAAATGGAAAATCAATTACCAAAGCTCCGGGAAACAATGTCCATAAACTAAAAGCGGGCACTTATGTTTTTGAGATAAAATAGCAGCCGTAAGATAAATGCACTTCTAAAAAGAAACTATGCGTAGAATAAAATCAGCAGTATATGCCAGGCCGGCTCCCAGTGTTATGTTTCTTTGCCTGTCATTTATTCTTTTCGGAATACAAGGATTTTCGCAGAAGCGAGGCCGCATCGCCGATTTTGATATTAAGATAGGTGTATTGGCTAAAGGCAAACTGAACACTATCACAGATGTAGCAGGTGTTAAAGTCGGACATAGTACATTAGTTAAAGGTGACTCGGTCCGAACCGGCGTCACGGCTATCCTCCCGCATGGCGGTAATTTGTTTCAGCAGAAAGTGCCTGCAGCCGTTTTTGTTGGTAACGGTTTTGGAAAACTAGCTGGCGTTACGCAAGTGCAAGAGCTGGGTAATATTGAATCGCCGGTAATACTTACCAATACGTTGAACGTAGCAACGGGTATTGAGGCGGTCGTCACTTACACGTTGTCTCAAAAAGGAAATGAAAATGTTCAATCTGTCAATGCAATTGTTGGAGAGACCAATGATGGCTACTTGAATGATATCCGCGGACGTCACGTGAAGCAGGTTGATTTTATACAAGCGATTGAAAAAGCAAAAGCGGGTATTGTTGACGAAGGAAATGTTGGTGCCGGCGTGGGAACTGTTTGTTTTGGATTTAAAGGTGGCATTGGCACGTCATCACGGGTTATTCCAAAAAGCCTCGGTGGATATACAGTTGGTGTACTGGCTCAAACCAACTACGGCGGTGTATTACAAATTGACGGTGTGCCTGTCGGCGAAGAATTAAAAAAGTTTTACTTGGCCGAGAGACTGAATAACCCTGTTGACGGCAGTTGCATGATCGTGGTGGCTACCGACGCTCCACTAAATTCACGCAACCTGGAACGGTTAGCCAAAAGAGCTTTTATGGGATTAGCCAAAACAGGAGCCATTGCCAGCAATGGCAGCGGGGATTATATCATTGCATTTTCCACTGATACTTCCCTTCGGATATTACATGACACAAAAGAACCCTTGCAAAAAGGAAATGAATTACGAAATGACGAACTTTCTCCTTTATTCCTGGCAGCTATAGAAGCCACGGAAGAAGCATTGTTGAATTCCCTTTTTATGGCCGAAACGATGAAAGGAAAAAACGGGCGAACGGTTGAAGCATTACCGCTGGACAAAGTAATTCCCATTTTAAAAAAGTACAACAGCATTAAGTAGATGATAGCATTTGTAAATAATGAGTTTTTAGACGAGAGCAAGGCAACGCTACAGGTCGGCGACCTATCGATCCAACGGGGCTATGCGGTGTTTGATTTTTTCAGAACGAACGATTTTATTCCTCTTTTTCTTGATGATTACCTTGACCGGCTTTTTAATTCCATTGCCCTGCTGCATTTGCAAGCACTACATACAAGAGAGGAATTAAAGGCAATCATTAATGAATTGATACAGAAAAATGGAATGGCTGAATCGGGAATACGAATGACGATGACGGGCGGTTATTCTCCGGATAGTTATGAACCCGTAAAGCCAAATCTGATTATAACGCAACAAAAAATACAATTAACGACGCCGGAAAAATTTGCGAAGGGAATAAAAATCATCACACACGAATACCAGCGGGAACTCCCCGCAGCAAAATCGATCAACTACCTGGTTGGTGTATGGCTGCAACAAAAAGTCAGGGAGAAGAATGCTGCGGATGTATTGTATCAACTGCAGGGAATCGTTTCAGAATTTCCCCGGGCTAATATATTTATCGTTTCCCGTGACAAAGAAATTATCACGCCTTCCGACAATATTCTGCGGGGCATAACAAGAATGAAAATTTTAAAACTGGCGGCAGAAAAATATATTGTAAACGAGAGGCCTCTACATATAGATGAGATCAGGAATGCCGCCGAAGTTTTTATGACCAGCACTACTAAAAGGATATTGCCCATCATCCAGGTAGATGATACCCTGATAGAAAATGGAAAAGCAGGACCGGTCACTGCATCACTCAACGATGATTTTATCAAAATGGAAGATGCGTTTATTGCTTCGTTTAAAAATTGATTTAGAGGGGTCGTTGTTTTTGGAAGAAGGAAATAGTATTTGCTGCGTAGGGAACCGAACGAGCGTCGCAACAAAGACGATAGTAGCAATACAGCCGGTTAAAAAGACTGACCCGCTTTTCCAAACATCTTTTCCAGCATAGCGTATAATTCCGGATGTTTTCTTTTTAAAAGGTCGGGGCGTTCAAAAAAATATTCTGCGACAACCGCGAGAAATTCTGCTTTATTGGTAGCGCCATAAGGATTTATATCCGACCTGTTTTTCATGATCTCCTTTATACTTTTATGTACAAGGTCAAGCCAGGGCAGCACATATTGGTTTTGCATTAATACCTCCGGCACGCCATCAACATCGCCATCTGTTTTATCAACCAGGTGCACAAATTCATGGATCGCAGTATTGGCCTTATCCGTTTTATTAGAGAATCCCTGCCGCAACGCATGTTGCGAGAGTATCATTACCTGTTGCATCGGCCCGTTGCCCACCATACCCATTACCACGCGGTCACCACCTTCGGTTTCAAAATTTTCTCCAAACGTTTCGGGATATAAAAGCACTTCATGCAGGTTGATGTATTCCCAATTTGGAAAAGAAAAAATAGGAATGATAGCACTGGATCCTATCAGCACTTTGTCGAGATCTTCTACCGCCGTTTTAATGCCGGTTATGCGGGTGGTTGAAAGAAAATACTGTACCCGGTTCTCAAATTTTACTTTAGCATCATCGCTAAGGCGATTATAAAAAGTCACATGTTTGATCAATAATTGCCGGTAGGAATCCGGGAAAGGAAGAAACGCTGTTGCAGGTCGTTTTTTGGGTTTAAATGCTAATGCTAAAAAAACCATAATAGCACCCGCGATCAAAAGGCCAATTAAAATTGCGTCAGTCATATTCGCAAAATTGCAACAGCGCAATGAAATAAGATCAGAAGCTTATCCCCAGTCCTATGCTTCCAAATGCATACAGTTTGGGGTCCATGTTCCAGAAATCATTAGAAGGAGGATCGAGGAAAATAGAAGGCCCAACAACTGCCTTGAAAAAAAGGCCGGTGATCTTTTTCTGATAGCGGTATCCTACTGACGGGTTAATATATAGATATTTGTCAGCATCGGTTTTGTCACTGCCAATAATATCATGTTTATAGTCAATATAGGGAATGAAGCTAATACCAAACTCTGCATGATGATCGCCGGTTCCCGTGATAAAATGAATACCAAGCGGAAAAGATATTGCGTTGTTCAATATGGAAAAACCTGCACTGAAGCTATACGCCAGTTTATCTCCCTGCCTGAAAATACGGTCATAGTTGATGGAGTATACCGGGCCACGGGATGCCAGCTCAGCATAGAAAGCATTTTTTGCTAACCTGTTGTTATTTTGAGCAGAAGTAATGCCTGCAAAAAAAATTAAGGCTACAATTAACATCACAGGGATTCCCTGTATCGGGTTAACCTTTTTGAATAGTATCATGATCAGTTATTGTAATTGTAATTAGTGTGTATCAAACAGCTTGTTTGATCGCCATACGGTTTTCCGCGGTATCCGGTATCATATAGTTTCAGAAAGGAAGAGGACGAATAGAAGTACAATTGGCGATGCGAATATAATTGCAGAAAAATTAAAATGCAAGTGGTGACCATCCATTGCCTCTTTCCAGGCATTAATAGCTTCGTTTAAATGGTGCGGTACCTTGTGGAATATTTCTTTTATGAAAGGTAAACATCGTCTTTTTTTCACCAATACCTTTGCGATCATTTATGCTGAAGGCAACGGCGAAAACATATCGCAACGCTTACTCCGGACTATCACGATCTACGTGGTTACTGTCATTGATCATGCTGATCAACCGCAGTGGTACGATGGTTGTTCCTTTTATGACATTGTACCTTACGAGCCCCAAAATGGGTTACACCGTCGGGCAGGCAGGTATTGTTTTTGGTTTGTTTGGCTTAGGTGCATTTTGCGGGGCATATATTGGCGGCAAGCTTACCGATAAGATTGGCTATTATCCTGTTCAACTAATTACCCTGATCGGTGGTGGAATTCTTTTCATGATACTCGGACAAATGAAAAGTTATTCATCGATCTGCCTATTTACTTTTTTGGTAAGTTTTGTTGGCGAAGCATTTCGTCCGGCTAATACAACGGCTATTGCCTTTTATAGTAAGGAAGAAAACCGCACCCGTTCTTATGCACTCAATCGTCTTGCCATAAATTTAGGATGGGCATTAGGAAGTGCGGTTGGCGGTTTTTTGGCAAAGGTCAACTATGAATTATTGTTTTGGGTGGATGGTATCACCAACATTAGTGCTGCGTTTGTGATGCTGATCTTTCTTCGCCCGGTTAACCGGAAAACCTACCAGCAAGCCACCGAAGAACAGGCGCCGGCGATCTCTGCTTTTCGTGATAAAACATTTATGACCTTCATTGTGGTTACATCACTTTTTGCAAGTTGTTTTTTCCAGATATTTACTAACCTGCCTGTTTATTTCAAAAAACATTTTAATCTTTCGGAGCCTTATATCGGCATGCTGATGGCCGTAAATGGAATTATTATCGCTATTATTGAAATGGTGCTGGTATATAAGCTCGAAGGTAAACGAAAAAGCATGGTTTTTATCGCTGCTGGCGTTGCTTTGGTTGGGTTATCGTTCCTGCTTTTAAATATTCCTCTTCATGGTGCATTCATTGCTTTCTCCATGATCATACTTATAACATTTGGAGAAATACTTGCAATGCCTTTTATGAATAGTTACTGGATCAGCCGGACACATTCCACCAACCGTGGGCAATATGCCGCATTATATACCATGGCCTGGTCAGCAGCTCAAACATTGGGACCGATGGGTGGCGCTCAGCTGGCACAACATGCAGGATTTGCCGTATTATGGTGGACGGTTGGCGGATTATCGCTTATTGCAGCTTTGGCTTTTCGAAAATTGATTTAATTCCGTAATGCAACAATCGGCTGCTCAGCAGATATAATTATATGATAATAATAATACCGCATTAACCGGGGCTGCATAAAGCTGCATTATCGTCGGTTTGATTACAGCTGGAGTTAAAGATCATAACCCCTATTTTTGCTAAAACAACTTTAATAATGCAAAGAGTATTATCAATTTTCCTTTCTTTATTTCTACTATCAGGAAGTGTCGTGCAGGCCCAAGTACCACGTCCTAAATTAGTAGTCGGAATCGTCGTAGATCAAATGCGCTGGGACTATCTCTATCGCTTTAATGATCGTTACTCGCCCGATGGCTTTAAACGGATGCTCAACCAGGGCTTCAGTTGTGAGAATACATTTATTCCTTATACCCCTACGTACACAGCCGCGGGTCACAGTTCAGTATATACCGGTTCTGTACCAGCCATCAATGGTATTATCGGTAACTATTGGTATAGAAAAGATTTGAAACGAAATTGGTATTGTTCGGAAGACACTTCCGTGTCTGGTGTTGGAAGCAACTCTACTGCGGGGAAGATGTCGCCGCGAAATATGCTGACAACCACTATTACGGATGAATTGAGACTAGCCACCAATTTCCAAAGTAAAAGCATTGGTGTTGCCTTAAAAGACCGTGGCTCTATTTTACCTGCGGGTCATTCTGCCAATGCAGCTTACTGGTTTGATAATGCTACAGGCGGATGGATCACCAGCACCTATTATATGGATGAGTTACCGGATTGGGTTAAAAAATTTAATGATAAAAAACTACCTGATCATTACTTACAGCAAAACTGGAACACACTTTACCCGATCAACACGTACAAGCAAAGTACGAGTGACGATAAGATCTATGAGTCGACGATCAATGGCGAAGACAATACATTCCCGCACCTGACCGCCGGCATTACGGTTAACAAATATGAATCTTTTCGTCAGACGCCCGGGGGCAATACCTACACCGTTGATATGGCCAAAGCTGCCATTGATGCTGAAAAATTGGGGCAAAGAGGTGTCGCGGATTTCCTTGCGATAAGTTTTTCATCGCCGGACTACATTGGCCATGCTTTCGGTCCTAATTCAATTGAAATAGAAGATACTTATCTGCGCCTTGATAAAGACCTTGCTAATCTTTTTAAATATCTTGATACAAAAGTTGGCAAAGGCCAATATCTTGTTTTTCTTACCGCTGACCATGCAGTGGCGCATACACCCGGGTTTATGAAAGAAAATAAATTACCCGGCGGCGCTTTTGACGATGCCGAAGTTAAAAAGTGGCTGAATGAGAATGCAGAAAAAAAGTTTGGTTTAAAAAATGCCATCGAACAGGTGATCAACTACCAGCTCTATCTTAATGATTCTGCGCTTGATGACAATAAAACAGATAAAGCAGCATTTAAAAATTGGGCAGTGAATGAATTGAAAACGCATCCTGCCATTATGAGTGCATTTGATCTCCAGCAGTTACCATCAACACCCATTCCTGTTAAAATAAAGGACATGGTCACAAACGGCTATAATCAAAAACTGAGCGGCGATATACAATTTATATTTAATCCCGGTTGGTTTGATGGCTGGAATAAAGGCACTACGCATGGGGCATGGAATCCATATGATTCGCATATTCCATTACTTTGGTATGGCTGGAAAATAAAACCTGGGAAAACAAACCGTGAAACTTACATGACTGATATCGCACCAACCGTAGCCGCCATGTTGCGTATACAAATGCCAAATGGTACAGTTGGTCATGTAATTGAAGAAGTGACGGGCCTACCTGCAACTGGCAATAAGTAATGACCGGCTTGAATTGATTTCTTTATATTTTGAAAGAAACAAGTTTTGCGAAGTCCCCGGCTTCGCCGTTAATATGCTCCCAGACTTTATCTGGCTAATTCATAAAAAGTAAAATATGGAACTAACTGAACAATTTGAAAAAGCTGCTAAAGAAAGCAAAGAGTTGCCTTCAAAGCCCGACAATGAAACGTTGCTGAAATTATATTCTCTTTATAAGCAGGGAACTGATGGTGATGTAAACACTAATCCCCCATCAAATCCTTTTGATTTCGTTAATAAAGCGAAGCATGAAGCATGGACTTCTATAAAAGGAAAGACAAAGGAAGAAGCTATGCTGGAATATGTTGCGCTGGTTGAGCAATTAAAGGGATAATTTGTTGTGTATTACATCTGGCGTAAGAATGTACACCCCGATTTTCGTCGGGGCATTGTTTTGTACTGCCTTAGAGAAAGACCCCGGGTCAAGCCCGGGGGTGACAGCGATGAAGTTTATTATTTTGAATATTCGTTTATTGGTAAAGCGTTATCCATCCCTGCTTTTCAAGGTCGCAATCAGCCATCTTCTATAGGACTGTCATGCCGGGCCAGGCCCGGCATCTTTCCCCAGCGAACCGATTCGGATTAAATCATTCAATGATCTGCTGTATGGCTGAAACATCATTCTTTCCATCGTGAA